>Ga0155736_120_pt2 | contig 2771 bp, 4 predicted proteins | sample RifCSPlowO2_01_FD_107390 | JGI IMG/M metagenome (GOLD analysis project Ga0155736, IMG submission 107390) | Candidatus Woesebacteria bacterium RIFCSPLOWO2_01_FULL_44_14 | reverse complement strand
CTGAAGTAAAATATGGAAGTGCTAAATAAAACAAAGATAATTCTTTGTAAGGAACTGTTGGATGCTCAAGTCCCCAAAACTCACATTGCGGATAGACTTGAAGTCGACAGGGATACAATTAGGCTTTGGAATAAGAGAATTTCTGAGTTTGGTTTAACAGATTTTTTAGATAGATATGAAGCTGCTAAAAAGGGGCCGAGAATAAAGCGTCAGGTTGACCCAATACTTAAAAGGTGGGTTTGGGAAATAAGGGAAAGAGAAATGGATTGTTGTGGCCAGAAGATTTTGTATTTTCTTCAAAAGGAACATAACATTTCTCTTTCTGTACCTAAAATATATGAGATTTTGGCTGAGAAATATAAAATTAAAAGTAAATGGAAGAAAAATCAAATAAGAGGACCGATTCCAAAGGCTTCTCGCCCTCGTCAAGTGATTCAAATGGACTCCGTTGACTTTGGAGGCGTATTTGCCTTTACCGGCATAGACATCTTCACCAAAGAGGCTGATGTGATGATGTTTCCCTCCCTAACTAGTCACGATGGTCTCATATATCTCGAGACATCAATGACTAGACGCTTTGGAGGACACTCCGATTTAGTTCAAACAGATGGAGGACCCGAGTTTAAAGGTAAATTTAAGGAGAATATTTTCAAATATGCCGACAGGTTAAGGCGTGCAAGACCATATAAGAAGAATGAGCAAGGCTACATTGAATCATTTAATAGAAGTCTTCGGAAAGAATGTCTTGGTTGGAGTAAATATAGAAAAAGCCAAGTTGGAGAATTAAATGGAATGGTAATAAATTATCTTGAGAGGTATCATTACCACAGACCACACATTGGTCTTGGCATGAGACCGCCATTAGAAAGAACTTAGTGCCGTATATTTACGGAAACATACCGGGGTCTCGTAATGTGACACCACATTTGCAACAGTAATAAACTGTTGTATGAGAGTAAAACCAAAAGACATTATTCTTGCGTATAAACGAAGAGGCAAAGTGTCTCTTGCAGCCTCAGAACTTGGCATTCACCCAACCACAAAAGAAAAGGTGTTGTGAGAGAATATGGATATCACAGAAGACCACTTTTCCAAAACACAGGGCATATGAACCTCAAAAACACTAAGACCATAGGATACCTGCAAATGGATGTCAAATACATTACTCCAGAATTATCTGGCCTTCCCTGGACCTGTTTTGAGTATGCAGTAATAGACATCTTCTCAAGGTACAAAGAGGCTGTGATCTTAAACCATGTTGATCAGGATGCAAGTATTTTAGCCCTTCTTGATATCATCCCAAGGCTGCCTTTCAAACCAGTATTTTTGCAAACTGACAATGGCCTTGAATTCCAGGAGAGATTTAGAAAGCATGTTGAAGCACTTGGCATAAAATACCACTACATCCACAAAAATACCCCCAATGAAAATGCAGTGATTGAAAGATCTTTCAGAACTGATGAAGAAGAGTTTTTCTTCAGACTTGATCATCAACCCCAAAACTACGATGAACTAAAACTTCTCTTTGCCAGTTACCTCCATGAATACAATCATATAAGACCACATTTAGGAATCGATCTCAAGACACCGTATGATATTATTGCAAATGTCCTGTCACCTTAAGGGGTCTTTTTGTGGACCAAGTGGGAATTGAACCCACGACCTCTCGCATGCGAAGCGAGCGCTCTACCTCTGAGCTATTGGCCCTTTCAACCGGGCCGAAGTCAGAATTTTCTTTTTCAAAGCCGCCATTTTGTGAACGTTTAGTCCGATCTCTTCAATCTGGCGCGTTTCCTTAACAGACTTTTTGACCAACTCCAAATCGTCTTCCACTTCATACTTGGCAATAATCTCCAAGTATCTGTTCCAATCAAAACCTTCGAGCTGAAAAAGGCTCATCAAATCTATCAAATCCTTTCTGCCTTTTACGCTGTCTCGTCTTTGTGAGAAAGCTTTCTGTTTCAGAACTGCCAAAGCCTCTTTCGCCACGGTTTGAAAACCCTCCAGACTGACCACAAAATTTTTGATCTCCTCTGCCGGCAGGCCGGGATTGGAATAAAAAGGAATGTAAATATCAATCTCTATCTCGCTTCTTTTGGCCTCATACTTTTTTAGTCTTTCGTTTTTGACAACCTCAAAATCTCCTTTTAGTTTTTCCAGCTCTTCATAATCCAAAACCAAATCGATATCTTTTGATTTTAAAGCTCTCGTCCACAGGTACACCGCCCAGCCGCCAATCAAGACGAATTTCAACTCTTTTTGCAAAGTCTGCAAGAGTTTCCAGCTTTTGTCGGTAACCAAGTTATGGTAGTAGCTCATCAATTTTGTCTTTTAATGCCTCCGTAAATTCTTTGGCATACCAATCCTGAAGATTCCAAAGATCCACAAATGTTTGTGCCAACGTCGTGGTCTGGCCGTAATTGGTTAAAAACCGGTCTGGCTGAAGCACAAACAAATTCGGCTCTCCCCTGCCGACGAGACGGTATCTTTTTTTAATTTCCTCAAGATTGTCGGCATAAAAATAAACCTTACTGTAATCGGCCGGCGGTTCCTTGACAAATTTTTTGGCCGCGCTATAAGCGGCATAAGCCGCCCCCGGCGGGATTAACCCTTCAATTTCAGAAACAGTCATATCAACTCTCCCCTGAAAAATAATGTCAGTAGAAAGATTGCGGACACTCGCCCAGTGATAAAGCAATTTCTCCGGATCTTCTAAAACAAAGTTTCTACCCCCCACGCGCGCGGCTCCCATCTGGCGCGCGGGTTTTAAG
>Ga0155736_118_pt2 | contig 3119 bp, 9 predicted proteins | sample RifCSPlowO2_01_FD_107390 | JGI IMG/M metagenome (GOLD analysis project Ga0155736, IMG submission 107390) | Candidatus Woesebacteria bacterium RIFCSPLOWO2_01_FULL_44_14 | reverse complement strand
AGGCTAGAATCCATTGAGAGAGCGGCCGCTCTTCGAAAGGCAAGAAAGCAAGAGCCGCGCCAAAAAGTGCAAAAAAGATAATCAGCGGCCACTTAATTAACCCAGGCAGGCCTGTGGCGTAGATAAGTAGTGAGATTAAAGCTCCACCGGCTAGTTGAAAAAATTGCTTGAGGGTCATATCGCCCACCAGCCTGAATTGGTAGGAGCTGATTTGTTGCGGTACGGCGTGTTGTTCCATTAGGCAGTAGTTGAATCTATTTCCTATATTAAACTTACTATGTGAAGCATTTAATGCAAGCCGTAGCCTTTTTCACAATTTTTACTTCTTTACTTTTTCAACCAATTAATTTAGCCTGGGGTTAGAAGTTATGTTTCCCCAGTACCATTCGGTACGGGGCCAGGTGCAGGATTGTACCTGGAAGGAACTTGGGTGAAATTCCCAGGCTGTGCCGCAACCGTGGTTCGACTACGCTCACCATCTAGTCGATAAGCCGGAAAACTAATAACTTCTTTCGCCAACCAGCGAACATCCCGAGCCAGGAGAAAAATGAAGAGAAAAATAGCTTTCTTATTACTTCTTGCCAGTTTAGCCCTCGGCTACTTTGTTTACGCTGGCAGTGTGCATAACCAAAGGCAAGCTCCTAATGAGTCTGTGAAACCCATGGGCCAGCAGATTGAATTAGTTTTAGATTATGGTGATGGAAGAGTTGATTCCTATCAAAAAGAATTTAGCGAACCGACAACAGTATCTAACTTACTTGAGTCTGTTGCGTCCGAAAAACAGATTGAACTCAAGATTAAACAGTATGATTTTGGTGTTTTTGTTGAATCTGTTGGGGATAAAGTAGGCAATGCCGAAACGGCCTGGATCTATTTTGTTAATGGAGTAAGCGGGGATGTGGCGGCTGATCAAAAGAATTTGCAGGTGGGAGATAAAGTTGAATGGAAATACATAAAACCAAAATAATTATAGTTAGTTTATTTGCTTTGGCTTTTTTAGAGCGTGTTTTTTTTGATTTGGGTCCAAATATCGAGCTTGTTACCACGGCGATGCTTTTGACCTCGGTCTACTGGGGAATAAAGCAAAGTTTTTGGCTAACCCTTGCGATTTTGGCAACGACGGACATTGCCATTGGCAACACTAATATTTTTATTTTTACCTGGACTGGTTTTCTGTTTCCAGCGATTTTAGTTGATAAATTTCCGGGTTTGGCAAAGTCGTTTGGTTTAGAGAAGATCTTTCGGGGTACGGGAGCAGGGATAATCTCAAATTTGTTTTTCTTTTTCTGGACTAACTTTGGTGTTTGGTTATTGGATAGCTGGGGAATGTATACAAATGGTCTTTCAGGGTTAATGATGTCGTATATTATTGCTTTGCCTTTTTTAAAATACCAATTTATCAGCACACTTGTTTTCGTGCCCTTGGGTTTTACCGTTCTTGAGGTACTTCTTACTCCAGATAGGCGCCTAAATTTGGCGGAGTAAATAAATAGCCAAGGGTTGTTAATGGTGCTATAATGTTTCCAAATGACTAAAGTGACGATTAATAAGTACATTGTAGCTGATCCCAGAGTTTGCCACGGCAAACCTACTTTTGCTGGGACAAGAGTTATGGTTTGGCAGATTCTTGAAATGTTGGCGGCCGGCGAGTCAGCTCAGGATATTTTGGAGGAGTACCCTACTTTAAGTCAGGAACATATCCGGGCCGCGCTGGAATATGCTGGTTCTCTGACTAAGGAAAACTATGTCATCCTCAACCTTGCCCCCTAGATTTCTAATCGACGAGAACGTCAGGATTGAACTTTATCTTTTCCTAAAAAAGGAGGGTTATGACGTCAGAGTTTTATCCAAAGGAGCCCCGGACAGCCTCCTTGTCGAAACCTCAAGGAAGGAAAAAAGGGTTTTGGTTACCAATGACTCAGATTTTAGGTGGTATCCGAATCATAAAATTTACGCAGTTGTTTGGTTAAAGATTCCACAGAATGAAGTAGGGACGTTGATCAGAATCTTTAATAAGTTGATCAAAGCCCTCGAAAGTTTTTCCGGCAAATTAATCATTTTGAGAGAGACTGATTGGGATGAGAAAAACTTGTTCACAGCCCTTGCTTCCCCCTCCCGGAAGAGGTAATTTTTTCTGGTCAAAAATTGGCGGGGGGTGGTAAAATTTTTGGATGAGGCTAAATCTAATTTGGGCTACCATTCTTTCCGAGCTTTTTGTTAATTTGTCTGCGGGTTGGTTTGGTGCGGCAATTATTGTTCCCATTTTCTTTGAGGCCCAAAAACCGAACCTTTTTATATTGACGGGAGACATTTTTGCGGGTATATTGAGTTTAATAATAGCTTTCTTGTTGAGAAAGCTTTCGAGGGAACAAAGATGATTGATATTTGGGACGCTAATGCAAGAGCTTTGATTGCTTTCTCTCTGGTGCTTATTGCCGGTCTGTTGACTTACATCGCCTTTTTCAAAAACCCCCGCACTTCCCCCTCCCGTAAGAAGTAAATTTTACTTTAGTAGCTCTTCCCGACTAATTCCTGCTTCTTTAAGCAGAGAATTCAATGTGCCTTTTGGAATGTCTTTTAAATGAAATGGTATTACCGCGCGGCGATCAGTAAGTGAGTGATACAAGATGATATGACTACCGGTTGTGTGATCTTCAATAAAACCGATTTTCTTTAATTTTCTTAATAGTTGTTTGGACGTTAAGGTTGGAAGTTTAGGCATAGGCAGACAACCTGGCGGAGACGTTAATATTGGAAAAAAAGACTGATTCTTCGGTAGGAATCGGCTCTTTGTGTTTCTCGAGGCTGACAAGATAGCCCTCAATCGCGTCCTTGGCCATTTTTTTAGCCTCGCTTAAATTTTTGCCATAGGTAACGCAACCGGGAAGAGAGGGAACAACAACTGTATAGCCTCCCTCCGGCTCAGATCTGAATAAAAGAGTGTAGTTTAAAACTTTGGTCATAGCCCCATTCTACTCCCACAAGCAAGTCCTGTAAACAATTACTGTTTTTTCAAAAATCCCCGTACTTCCCCCTCCCGCAAGAAATGATTTTACCCTTTCATTCTTTTACCTTTTTACTCTAATCCGATAGCCAAACATTGGTGGGGGTGGTAAAAT
>Ga0155736_120_pt1 | contig 3868 bp, 4 predicted proteins | sample RifCSPlowO2_01_FD_107390 | JGI IMG/M metagenome (GOLD analysis project Ga0155736, IMG submission 107390) | Candidatus Woesebacteria bacterium RIFCSPLOWO2_01_FULL_44_14 | reverse complement strand
ATAGTCAGCCAGATCCCTTTGGGTGAATTTACGGTTATTTTTTTCAATTACCTGAAATAAAAGCTCCCGCCATATGATTTCGATTTTTTTCATACTATTTATGCTTCATTTCTAATATGGTCGAATCAGAATAACTTGTCAAGTGTTTTTACTGAAGCACACTCAGGGGGTTCAAATAGACTCCATTCTTGATAACTCCAAAAATGCAGTTAATATGGAGTTATGTACTCCAGAAATATACATTTACCTACGGAAAAAAGTTTTTATTTCTTCCTTTTTTAATTTCCTCCTTAATATCCCTAAAGAACTTATTAACAAGTTTGTCCATAACTTCACCAGGAATATATTTATACATATCATCATTAGTGCGATCAAGAAAACTGTATTTTCTGCCCGCTCCTAGCTCTTTTACCCACTCACGGTGGGCTTGATGAATCCATTCCTCACACTTCTCTCTCTGTCCAAAGGCCGAATACCAACCAGCGTAAGCAGCAAAGCGAAGAGACGAAGAGGTGAATAAAAAGATCGGTTCTTTATAAGGGTTTTTTATTTCAAACACCTCATTACCAAAGACGCTCTTATATGTTTTTTTCATATGGATTTACCGTTTAGTATTTTCCCAAACATTTCAGCCTGCTCGATCGCATCATCTAAAGCATTGTGTGTATGCTTTTGTTTAGAAGGAAATTGTGCCCGGATCTGCTTCTTGGCCGTTTCTCTCCACGTAGTTTTCTTCATTCCCATATAATACGCTTTTATATCCAATCCGCTTATTCCAAATGGATCCCTTCCCAAAAACTTAACAAAATACCAGTGGGTAAATGACCAGTCAAAAGTGGCATTAAAAGCAACAAAAACCGGTTTGTCTTCACCGGACATCTCCTTGATCCATTTTTCAAATCTTGCCATCGCCTCCGCAACTTTCTCCCCTCTTATTTTTAACTCCTGCATTGATAGTCCACTTACTTCAAGTGCCTGTTTGACGAAATTGTCATTCAGGGGTTTTAATTCAGCATAGAAAGTACCTTGCGTGCTTCCAACAACACAAGCTCCAAACGAAAGCATGCTAAATTCACCCGGAATCGGACCCGAGGCCTCGATATCAACAGAAATATAGATTTCTTTTCGTTTATTTGTCATATGGTTTAACCCTTTTTAGCAACAACATAGTATGTAGTTGGGCCTGCGCCTGTCTTCTCCAAAACATTTATATCCTCGAGCCTTTTCAATTTTGCCTGAGCAGTACGCTTAGGAACATTTAAGATATCGACAACATCTGAACTGGTAATCTGTCCCATTGTGACTACAAAATCTACAATTTGCAGCTCGTCCTTATCTAAATTATTTCTAACTGTCCTCAGCTCTCCTATACCAGACAAGCTTAAGACCTGATCTTTCACTTTTTTTGCTTCATCTAGAAATCCTGACACAAAGTATTCCAGCCACCCGCCCAAATCCACCTCTCGCCTGTTTTTGTAAGTCTCACCTGTTTGTAGGGCCTCATAATATGCTTTACGATTGCGGTTATAATAATCCTCCAATACCAAGATCTTTTTGAAGTCCCATCCGGATTGGTACAAATAGAGCAAAGTCATTAATCTCCCGGTTCTGCCGTTTCCGTCAGGAAAAGGGTGAATTGTCTCAAATTGATAATGAAATAAACCAGCTCTAAGAATTGGGTGGGTGTCTTTATTTTTTTCGAGCCATTCGATTAAATCATTGATAAGTTTGGAAACTTCCGCCGCTTTAGGGGGTGTATATACCAGTTCTTCCTGCCCATTTGGCAAAATATTAACTACATAAACTGGCCCGGGCCTAAAAACCCCTATTTTTTCTTTGTCTATTAACCCTTCAATTATTTTCCGATGAATCCCCAATATGTCGCCGGCATTAAAGTTGTTTTTTGATTCAGATAATTTATCTATTTCTCTTAAGGCCAGCAAGTAATTTTTGACTTCTCTAACCTGTTTTTCTTCGGCATTGATCTTCTTGCCTTCGGCAACTTGGGCAACCTGATATTCCTGAAGTTCATTTCCTTCAATTGAGGTTGAAGTGTGGGCCATTTTAATGACAGCCGCGCGCCTCAAAAAAACTTCCCTTTTGGGTAGCAAGGTTAACCTGCCAACCAGGGCTTTAATTTCAGCTATTTGAGATAGCTGTGTCAGCACCTGATTCGAGATTGTGTATTTCGGATTAAACATATTGTTATTATATCACGCAACAATCGCGCAAGTAATCGCGCAAAAGCAAAATGATATTTTTTACCACTTTTGACCTTACTGAAGCACACTCAACGGATTCAAGTAGACTCCGTTCTTGATAACTCCAAAAATGCAGTTAATATGGAGTTATGTACTCCAGAAATACTAATTACGACGCCAACCGGATGATCTTCTCAAAATAATTCCCTCTAGTAATCACCTCAGCGGCGTGCCGCAAAGGAAAAATCTTCTTGATACCGCCCTTATCGAGTTTAATCTCAACCACAGTATAATTCTTTTTATAATCTTCCAAAACAAGATCTACCTCCCGACCACCATATTCACGATAAAAATAAAAGCTAAACTGAGTTCTCATATTACGGCGCTGTTTTTCAATCTCAAGGATAACGAGGTTCTCAAAAAGACCGCCGCTATCCTGACGCAAGCGGGTTTCTCGAAAATCTTTGATGAGGGCATTTCTAATACCCAAGTCATAAAAATAGAACTTTCGGTTCCCAGAAACAGCTCTCCGGACATTGGTTCGGAAAGATGGTAAAGGAATCAAAACATAGTTTTTAATAAAGATTTCGATGTAGTTAGCCACTGTCACCCCGTTTGCGCCCAAGCTGCTGGCAATTTCTCGAATGGACACCTCGCTCCCCAACTGCAGTGCAATTTTGATTAAAATATCCCTTGCCAGCTTTTCATTTTTCAAATTATAGATATCAACGATGTCTTTTAAGACATAAGTATTGACGATATTTTCCAAAAGACGAATCTTGTCATCGTCGGCTAACGACTCTTTTGTATAAACTTCAGGGTAAGAGCCGAAAACTTGTAATTTTTCAAGAAGATTTCTTTCAAAGATGGCTTCATCATAGGCAGGGAATTGACTATTAGCTTTAATTTCAGCCAGGGACAGAGGCAAACAATAATTATTTGTAAACCTGCCGGCCAGTGTATCGAAAGCTTTATTGGCCTTTTGACGCAGCTCACTACTACCAGTCGCGATCACTTTAATCTTAAATTCATCGTGTAAAAGTTTAAGCACCACCGTCGCCTCCGGATAACTTTGCACTTCGTCAATTAAAATAACTCGGTTCTCAGCAGTAAGTTTTTCGAGAATCTCACGATCAGGCTGAAACCGCTCATGATCAGAAGAAAAATCAAAATTAAACACCGGGACATTCAGTTTTTGGGCAAGTCCTTGTAAAAGGGTTGTTTTCCCAGAGCGTCTCGGCCCCCAGATATAAAAAATCTTATTATCGTCCCCTTGCAGGTACGCCTCAATTTTAGCCTCAATCGCCCGCTTGAACATTTCTACTTTATATTTTAGCGTTAAATTGCAAACTGTCAATATCCATTTTATTGAAGCACACTCAGGGGGTTCAAATAGACTCCATTCTTGATAACCTCAAAATGCAGATGGATTCCCGTTGATCGGCCGGTACTCCCCATCTTTCCAATCGCGCTGCCTCTGGCCACAGTCTGGCCGGGAACCACATATATGGCCGCCATGTGAGCGTAGAGCGTTCTGAAGCCATTTCCGTGATCAATTACCACCCGGTTTCCGTAGCCATAGTTATCAAGCCACCCGGCGCCGACGATCGTTCCCGCGTCCGCCGCCAAAATATTGGGGGCGGCTTTATTGGAAATATCTAGCCCCT
>Ga0155736_121_pt1 | contig 5922 bp, 5 predicted proteins | sample RifCSPlowO2_01_FD_107390 | JGI IMG/M metagenome (GOLD analysis project Ga0155736, IMG submission 107390) | Candidatus Woesebacteria bacterium RIFCSPLOWO2_01_FULL_44_14 | reverse complement strand
CCTACTCTGTTATTATAATCTAAATCTTTCTTCGCTCGAAATCAGGCCTGCCCGCTGTGCCAGCATGGCAAGCGGGCTGGTGCGGTGCAAACCTAAAGCTGGAGGCCAGTGTGATTAACCTGCTTTGATAACAGGTGGGTGAACGCACGTTATCACCACGATGATACCGGATATTGTTCTCCCTCACGATAACTATTCAGATTATCATTAGCTGGCTCCCAGCTAATTAAATTATATCATCAAAAAATTATACAAGTAGTTAATCACATTGCTAACGACTGGGATAATAACCGGAAATAGCACAAACATAAACACTATTATCATCATCAACCCGCCCGATTCAATCATATACATTACCTTTTGTACGGGTTCCGGCGCAACGGCGTAAAGTAAGCGCGATCCGTCTAGCGGCGGAAACGGAATCATATTAAATACAAAGAAGCCTAGATTTATTACAACGATAATGCTTGCGATATTGTAAATAGACGAGCCAGCAGCCATACCCGTAAGGCGCACAATGCCGGCAACAGCCGCAGCTAGGGTAAGGTTGGTAAATGGACCAACTATACCGATTAAGGCAGCTCCAAACTCCTCAAACCGCACCTTGGCAGGGTTAAATGGTACTGGCTTGGCAATGAAAAACGGTGGTATGTGGAGCAAAATCAAGATAAGTGGCAGTGCAACCGTTGTGTAAATATCTATATGCTTTAGTGGATTAAGCGTTAATCTGCCCTCGTCCTTGGCTGTTGTATCGCCCAGCCAGTGCGCCGTAAAGGCGTGCATTGCTTCGTGGATTGCCATAGATAGCAAAATAATCACAAAGATAATAACAATGTCGGTTACTTGCAGTTGATCGAGCATACCACCCAAGTATATAGGACTTATACTTCTCACGCCACAAACAGATACGAAGCATTGACTATTCAGCTAAAAACAGATACAATACTCCCTTATGCCTAGTAGTGAGCTTTCTGTACACTTCGTGATAAAGTTAGTTGCGTACAGTCCACCGGTTACACTAAACTAGGTTTAGCAATTATTTAATTGATTGGCGTAAGCCAACAGAAAGTCTACTACTAGGTATGTACAAATGCGAACTTACCGGCAAAGGCAAACAGTATGGCAACAATGTCAGCTTTTCCCAGCGCCATACCAAAAAAGTCTGGAAACCCAATCTACAAACCAAGACTCTTGTAGTTGATGGTAAAAAAGTTACTATGAAGATTAGCACACAAGCCATTCGCACACTCAAAAAGCGTGGTATGCTCACAACTTCTTCTCCCCAAGAATCTGTTAACTAAAACCTGACACCTACAACCTATAACCTGTTTTTATTATTATTGTCGTTCGAGAACAATCAGTTGTGTATCTTCGTTTAACAGTTCGCTGGCCTTAAGTTTAAGTTTGGCTACACGGTCGCGCGGTTCCAAAGCTAGACCCTTTAGAGCCTCTTCTAGGGTTTGCTGTGGCACTTCGTATTTAACGGCACTATCGGCGTAGTGAGATGGAATTACAAGTTTTGGTGCTATTTTTTTGACAATCTTTTGCGCGCCCACCGGGTCAAGCGTGTAGCCGTTACCGCCAACTGGGATCAGTAAAACATCTACTGTACCCAGCGCTTCCAGCTGTGAATCGTTAAGTTCTGGATAAATATGCCCCACAACCGCCACTCGAATATCATCGATGATTAGTTTATACATTGTGGCGGATGTCTTGTCGGCTTCGTCTGTGGCTGAACGAGCAGCTATGCCATTTACCGATACATTAGAGATCTCGTACTCGCCCGGTTGATCAATTACAATTAGAGTCTCTACAGATGGTTGTTTATGTTTTGCACCAAAAAATACAATATCGTCGTTTTTAGTAACGGTTTTTAGCCCCACCTCGCTTAAATTGTCATCGAACACTAAACGAGCTTTTTTAGTATTAATAACAAAACAATTTGCCCCATGATACTCTATTTCCATATTCTTACTCCTCTACTTTTTTGGATGTTAATTTTTGGTTCTTATCTATTAAAATTTGTTTTTTAGAAGCCAAAATGTTTGATAAAAATCGGTCTTTTACCTGTTGGCGATAACGAAATTCATCGTTCGTTAACACCGTATAGCGTATTTCCTTACCCTCTTTGGCCTCCAATTCGCTAATGAATTTGCCCAATTTTGTCTGGTTAATGTCCCCAACAATCAATAAGTCAATCCCGCTAGACTCATCTCTTGTAAATTGGCCGGTGTAAAGTGCTAATTCTACGTTGCCCAGGCTCTTTATGGTAACCTCGCCTGATTCTTCTTCGATGGTAACTTTATCTGTTTTACCTACTTTACCGCTCCCAAATATAGCTGCTAATTGCTTGTAGTACTCGTATTTTTGGTTTACCTCGTAGTACAAACGGTTGTTATTGGTATCAGATGCAAGTATGCCAATGCTAAGCAAATTAGCCAGTTCTCGCCTAACAGAGTTGATCTGTTCATCTATCTTGCGAGTAATTTCCCGCACGTAAAATGAACGGTTTGGATTACTAAAGAACAGCTGTAAAAGTTTAACCCTAGTTTTTGAACCGAATAATTGCTCTATCATCGTTCAACCTTTGCACCACCATTATATGTCACGCATTTCGCACCAGCCAGCCTGCTTTTGAGCGAAGCTCAAAACTCCGCCGGCCTGCCTGCGGTAGGCAGGCTTCTTGGCTATTTTGGCTTTACCCCCTTGCGGGGCGCAGTCATCGTACCTATAGTACGATTCCTTTGCGCTTCGCGGTGGCGCACCCAAACTAGCTCAAGTGCGAAACGTGTGTATGTTTCTTGGTCAGTTGCCAAAACACATATTTTATTCACCACACCTTGTATTGTAGCAGATATTGAAATAGTAAACCCCGTTATTTGTTCAGGTGTGTTGTAATTATATCTACAGCTTCTGCCTTATTGTTCACCCATTGAATACTTTTATTGCGTTTGAACCATGTGCGTTGTCGTTTAGCGAGTAAATAATCGTTCCGCACAAACTGGGCTTTTGCTTCGTCTAGCGTCTTCTTGCCTTCTACAAAATCTCGGAAAGCTTTGTAGCCCGGCGCTTGCAGGCCTTGCGCGTCCCAGCCGTATTGCTTCGATAGGTCAGTAACTTCTTTAATAAAACCCTGTTTTATCATTTCTTCCATCCTTTTAGTAATTCTATCTTTTAGTATTTGCAAATCTGTTTGGATGCCAATAACACAAGTATTTGGGCGCGGCTTACCTTTTTTGGGAATAGCGCCGTTAGTTTCAATTGCACGAGTTAAATGTCTTGGGTTTTGGCTGTTTGCGGGCATCAGCAGTTCTTTTTCTATAATCTCTGCCTGCAACTGTTCCACGCTAAGATTGTTTAAACGCTTTCTTTCGCCAGGGTCAGATAATGGTAAAAATTGATAGTCAAACAGAACCCCATCTATGTATAACCCCGTTCCGCCGACCATAATAGGCAGTTTGCCCCTGTTAGTGATGTCATCAATGGCTTTTAGGGCCATCTCCTTGAACTGAGCCGCACTATAAGCTTTGTCGGGGTTTATTAAATCCAATCCGTAATGGCGGACTCCAGACTGTTCTTTGTTGGTAGGCTTAGCGGTGCCAATGTTCATGTATTTATAAATGGTACGTGAATCAGCACATATAATTTCACCGTTGAATCGCTTAGCAATTTCCATAGCCAATGCAGTTTTACCAGACGCCGTAGGCCCCAAAATCACCACTAGTGGCGATGTTTCAGGTGTTAGGTTGTGGGTTAAGGTTGTTGAGCCTTTGGGCCACCATAATAATTTTTCTATACTTATTTGGTAGTCATCGTAAACAATCACCCCTTCAGCTTCAAGCGCTGTTTTATGACCGTTTTTACCACCAGGATAGCCACTAGCCAGCCCGCCATTTTTATTAACAACTCTTTGCCATGGCAAGCTAGGATCACCAAAGTGTGCTATCCCGCCCACAATACGCGCCGCCAAAGGATTACCGCACAATGCCGCAATCTGACCATAGGTCATTACCCTGCCCTTAGGAATCTGCGTAACAAGAGCATAAACTCTAGCTTTAAAGTTGTTATCTACCCTTTCCACTAAAGTACTCCTCAACTTCAGTCCAGCCACGAACGCGTGTCATGCCTTTAGTAAGTTTGACGTGCCTATTCCACCTATAGTCTCCAAAAAGTAGTGCCTCCACTCCTGCTTTGGCCGACGCAATACAGTGTTTTGGATGATCGTCTATTAATAATGACGCGCCTATTTTCACACAAAGTTCTGCTTTGGTAAGTTTTGCTGCCTCGTCTGTATGTAATCCCCTGTCCCATATACCAGCGAGGTGCACTTCGTCAAATATACCCGGATAATGTTTTTCAAGCCATTCTAGGGTCGTATCTTTTACGAGCCGATGTCTCGAAGTCGTGATAACAAGACTATAATTTTTCGCAAGTTCATTAAGAACATCGTATGCTCCATCTAACTTTTTAAAGTTACCTTGCATTTTGGACTCATATATTTGATGTGCGCGTTTTTTTGTCTCTTCATGATCCAAAGCCCACATCTCACCCCAGTGTTCATCATATTCCTCTATCGTCAAGTTTGTTCCCCATATTTTATTACTATAGGCAACGAAGCCAGCGGCACTACTAGCTAGTACATCATCTAGGTCAACAGCAATGATTTGTTTACTCATATGGAGGTTTTGTTGGTGCGGGTTTTGGATTCGTTGGCGACGGTTTTCAGAAACTCATCTATATCTATCGCTTTGTTTTGTTCTTTTGCCACCATATCTTTGCGAGTTCTTGGCGTAACTTTGCCGCTTTCAATCTCTTTTTGACCTATTACTACCGCGTATGGCACCTTCATCATTTCCGAGTTGCGAATTTTTTTGCCAACAGACTCATTGTCGTTATCAAGCATCGCTCTTAGACCCTGTTCTTTGGCTTTGGCAATAATCTTTTCGGCAAAATTAACGATATTGTCATCTTGGTTCAGTGTGATTATACGGATTTGCTCTGGCGCCAGCCAAACCGGGAATTTTCCAGCTGTGTGTTCTATATAAACCGCCATAAAACGCTCCACCGAGCCCAGAAGTGCCTTGTGGATCATCACCGGTCGCTTCTCTGCACCATCATCGTCTGTATACCACAGATTAAAACGTTCCGGAAGAACCATATCCAATTGCTCGGTGGCGCATTGCCACTCCCGCCCTAGGGCATCCGTAATCATAATGTCTATTTTAGGCCCATAAAACGCCGCCTCACCTTCGGCCACAAAATAATCTATATCTAATTTTTTTGCTACTTCTTCGATAGTTTTCTGGGCTTTTTCCCACAGTTTAGGATCGCCCAGGTAATTATCCGATTCATCCCTGAAAGACAAACGGGCGCTAAACTTCATATCAAACACGGCATACATGCTTTTGATCATCTTCATAATTGCTGTGAATTCACCTTCTATCTGATCCGGTGTACAAAAAACATGCCCGTCGTCTTGCGTGGCAGCTCGAACTCGCGATAAACCATGCAATTCACCGGCTTTTTCATCTCTGTACACCATTGTGCTTTCCATATACCTAATTGGTAAATCACGGTAGCTACGCTGTTTAGAAGAGTAGATTTGTATATGATGAGGGCAGTTCATCGGTTTCATCATAAATTCCGTGTCTGATTCGTGGCTGGTAACAGTAAAACGTTCCGGGAATTTATCATAATGCCCGGAGGTTTTGTAAAGTTCGGTTTTGGCGATATGTGGGATTGTTACCTTTTGGTAGCCATGGGCCGTTTGTAGCTCCTGTGAAAACTTGCTAAGTTCATCGTATACAACCGTACCTTTTGGGGTAAAAAGAGGTAGGCCAGAGCCAACGAGGTCTGAGAAAGTAAAAAGGTCTAGCTCTTGGCCTAGTTTGCGGTGGTCGCGCTTTTTGGCCTCTTCTAGCA
>Ga0155736_114_pt1 | contig 7958 bp, 7 predicted proteins | sample RifCSPlowO2_01_FD_107390 | JGI IMG/M metagenome (GOLD analysis project Ga0155736, IMG submission 107390) | Candidatus Woesebacteria bacterium RIFCSPLOWO2_01_FULL_44_14 | reverse complement strand
CACGGGTAATCGGTACGGTCAAGGACGGCGATGAGTTTAAATTCTCGGAAGTCAAGGGAGAATGGTACGAAATAGTTCTGGAGGGCGGTCAAACAGGCTATATTAGCAAAAGATATGTCAAGGAGGTCACCGAGTGAAGCGCCTCCTTTTCTATTACAGCTTTATCGTGGTTTCGATGCTGACCGTCATCGGCTTTAGCTCAGCCCAAACTCCGGGACAGCTTCTACCCGCTGTATTATCCTTTCCCCTACTTCTCTACTTCGGCCTTCTGGTTATCCCCAAAAGGAATAAGGCCATACTTCTACCTAAGCAGCAACCGGTGAAAATCCTTAAGGGGCAAAAGATTGAAAAAGCCGAGGTTACCAAAATTAAGAATTTCGATGGCAACAGACGGGCATTCCTCAAAATCATCGGCTCGGCGGGAATTACCGTTTTCCTCTTCTCCATCTTTGCCAAGAAGGCGGAGGCGGCTTTCTTCGGCAGTAATCCCGGCCCCGGTATAGTCGGGATAAAAGACTCGACGGGGACACTGATCAACCCGGCCATCAAACACCCCACCGACGGCTACAAAATCAACCAAATCGACGATACTTCCTCGGCGACTTATTCGTATTTCGGCTTTGTGAACAAAGACGGCGCCTGGTTCATCATGCGGGAGACTGCCTCGGGGGTAGATGTCGGCCAATACCGCTATACCAAGGGCACAGACACACCGGGATTCTCTGACGGTTGGGATAACAAGGTCGACCCGACCGTTGGCGGCTATCCTGCTTATAACTACTTTGACGTAATATTCGATTGACATTGAAGTGGGTATTGCCTAAAATCTGGGCGTAATGAAAAAGGAACACACACTGGTAATTATCATCGGCCTTTTTCTTCTCTCCTATGTCCTGGATGCGGTTGTTAATCCCCTCTCTGTCCGGCTGGCCACCCCTTATCAATTCCTAAACCCCAAGCTTATCACCATGTATCCTTTTACCACCGCTTCAATTGTCATTAAGGGGCTGGGGATATTTTTAACTCCCCTTCTTTTTATGTCCTTCGCCGAAGGCCACTACACGGCCAAAGGAGCGATCTTATTGGTACTTATCGGCCTGATGCAGCTTTATGCCCTCCAGGACATCGCGACCAAGGCCGAGGTGGTGCCTTTGGAGTGGGCACTCTCTCTTTCCCTGGCCGGAATTGTATTGGCAATACCCATGATTTGGTACTTCATCAGAGGAGCCGTGCATTCCCTGCATCAAAACCTGGGGGGAGTTCCCGAGGAAGAGGGCATTCCCCTCTCCGACTCCGAAGAGGAATAAACTACTTTGCGGCAACCGGCAAACTGAAGGCAAACACGGAACCTTTGTCCACTTGGGTCTTTTCCAGCCAAACTTTTCCTCCCATGCCTTCAACCATCAGGCGGGATATATAAAGCCCGAGCCCGGTCCCTTGAGTTGTGTCCCGGGTATAAATACTGCTGCCTGCTTGCTGGAACTTATGGAAGAGGAGTTTCTCATTCTCCGGAGCAATTCCTTTACCCGTATCGGAAACTGACACCTTCACCGTACCGTTTTCCGGGGCAAAGCCGATTTTTATCTCGCCTTTATCGCTGTATTTAATGGCATTACCTACAAGATTGATAAGGACCTCTTCGGCGCGGGCGCTATCGGCCTTTGCCTTGGGAATCTCGGACTTGGGACTTTCTATTTCAAGAGCAATTCCTTTCTGGGCTGCTTGGGGCCCAAGCTCCTTAATTACATTCTGCGCAAGCGTCTTAAGATCAACGTTCTCTTTCTTGAATTCGATTTTGCCCATTTCCAGTCTTGAGACATTCAAGAAATCATCGACGATTCTTATCAATCTCTCGGCCGATTCTTTGACGTCGTCAATCATTTCTTTAAGCTCTTTGTCTTTAAGTTTTGCCGAAAAGTACTCTTCAATTAAGGAAGTATTGCCCATGATGGCGGTTAAGGGAGTTCTTAGCTCATGGCTGGCTATGGAGAAAAATTCATCCCGGGCCCGATCCAGAACTTTTTTCTCGGTAATGTCTTCCATTAAAATTACCGTGCCCAAGTCGGTTGCTTCGGAGACAACGGGTGTAAAGTAAGTGTGAATAATCTTCTGTCCGATAGTGCAATTGTCACATTCAATCAATCTGTTTTCCCGGTGGCTGGCTTCGGCATGCTTTATCAAATCTATCTTGGCTCCAACTATTTTTTCTACATCGGACAGTTTCTTGCCTTTGATTTCCTCTCCTATCAAAAGTCTGGCTGAGGAGTTGCGCATAATAATCGTCCCGGTGTTATCCGCCAAAATAAAACCGAACGACAAGCTGTTTATGGAGGCAGAGAGCTGGGCTGTTTTTTCTTTAACCTCTTCCTCGATAATACTTTTTGATTCTTTCTCGATGGTGACATCCCTGAAAGCAATTACCACTCCGGTTACTCCGTTTCCCGAAAGCGGGGATTCATCAATTGTTATCGGAATACTAACCCCGTCTGCCCTTTCCAAAGAATAATCGTCGTCAACGGTTACGGTAAATGGCTTACCTGTGGTTATAACATTTGAAAATGGCCTTTCCTCTTCTTTAAGTTCTCGATTTCCTTTTAAAAGCTTAATTACGGTTATCTTTTTAGCTATCAATTCCTCCCGTTTATATTTAGTGATTTTTTCAGCGGCCGGATTGACCAAAACAAATTTTCCCTCCCTATCAATCACAAATAGCCCGTCGGCTGTTGAATTAATAATTGAATTCGCTTTGTCTGTTTCCTCTTTAAGGTCTTGTGTTCTTTCCTCGACTCTGGCTTCAAGAGTTTCTTGATCTCTGGCCAGACTCTCAATCATCTGGTTGAAATTTCTGGTCAAAATTCCAATTTCGTCGTTTCCGGACTCTTTACCTCTGGCTTTTAATTTTCCGGAAGCGATTTCCCGGGAAACCCGTGAGAGGTCGGCAATGGGTCCAACAATCTCTTTAAAAATAACCGCCAAGGCTAAAATAGAGATGGTCAGCAATAAAACGTTCAGAAGGGTGCCGCCGGCGACAATCTGATTTTTGAGTTTCGTATTAACGCTTTCTGATCTTTTTTCAAAGTCAACATTCTGTTCTCCAAGCAAGTTTTTCATCAATTCAGCAATCTTCATCTGATGCTCTCTTGCTTCAAAAATCTCCTTTTTTAACTCCTCTTGGGAAAGAATAGCTTCCTCTCCCTTATTTCCGAGTCTGATTATTGTTCTTTCGAGGGAAAAAATATTGTCGGCGTTTCTTCCATAAGCACCAAAATAAATACTCCATTCTCCGACCGTCTGGAGATGAGAATTGGATAATCTGGGAATTTTTCCGAATTTCCTGAAGTCTTCGTTTCTCAGCCACTCTTTATAAATCAGACCCCCTGAAACTTTTTTAAAGGCCTCGGATTCGCTGCCGTTGATAAAGGCGTCAAGTAATATCTTAAGTTTTAAGGATTCGGCGTTAAAAAGAGCTTCGGACTCTCTTAAGCTCTCTAAATCATCGACTCCAATCAAAACATTGTCCAAGGTGACCGACGTGTTTCCAAAAAGGAGAAATGACTCGGAAATAACATTTTCAACCGTGGTGTTTTCCTTTTGCAATTCAAATAGTTTGTTGTAACTATTTCTTAAATTAACAACAATATAAGTCTCCCCCACCCCGACAAAAATAAGGCTCGAGAAAACAACAAGAATCAGCTTGGAACGAATGCTGAAATTTAGCTTCATTCTATAACTCCTTGACTATGGTCAAGATATCAAGCACAGCTTTGATTACGCCAACGACCACTTTTCCATCTTTAACGGGGACGTAGATGCTCACCGACTGACTGCCGGCCGATTCGTCATACTCTATTTCGCCGTAATAACTTTTGCCGGACCCTTGACTGTAAACATCTACCCACCAATCCTCGTCTGCCTGATAAAAGTCGCTGGTTCTATTGGTTTGGCCGGCATTTAATCCTTTACTGTCGGTCAAAAATATTTCAACAAAGCCAGGATTTTTCTCCTGGAACTTAATGAGCTCAAGCGCAACGGGGTTAGTTATAAAACCGTTAACGTAACTGCTATCTTCCGATTCACCGACCCACTTTTTGTCTAGAGCTTTAATTTCTTCCTGGGTTAAATCTTTATTTCTCTCGGATGATTTTTTGGCCTCAGCGACAACAGTCGGATTTTGAGCCAGCTCTTCAACAACTTGTGTTTTTCCAACTAAAATTTTGTCGATTTCGGGTGAGAGTTGATTCCTTGTGGCGACATCACTGGGGGCAGTTTCCTTTTCGGCCGGTTTTTTTGAGGAGAAGAGGAAAAATCCTCCCAAAGCCACTAGGGCGGATATTACTCCGACAACGGCAATGATGGCTGCAAAACCTGAATTGTTTGTTGCACGTTTCTTATGCATTATTTCTCACCCCCTGACGTATAAATCGTTTAAACTATTCTTTCCCAATGACAAGTCTTGCCGAAGCAGTAGAAGCTGTTAGTTCTCCGGAAATGGAGGAAATCTTGAGTTGAGCCTCAACGTCCTCCAGTAAAATATCAAGCCTATCTTCCAATCTTGCGTCTACATAGAGCATATTCGCCTCCACCCTCTCGGAGTTCCCGGTTTTGACGACTTTATAGCCCAGGTCCTCAAAAGTCTTGGCCGCTTTTGCCGCCAGACCTGAAACTCCCGACCCGTTTAAGATTTCCAAAGATATTTCCTCTTTTGTGAGTTGGTTTTCTTCCTGGGGTGTGGGGGTAACCTCGGAGGTAGTTTCGGTTTTAATTTCGGTTTCGGGGTTAAAACGGGAAGTCAGATAGAGTATCCATCCGGTTAACCCGAATATTAACAAAAATATCATGATGCCTATGCTAAATAATCTCTTGTTGGTTTTTTCCAGGGGCACTTCTTCCTCCAGGGGCCTCTCGCTTAAGATCGCCGTGGTCTTCTCGGAAAGGGCTTGCTCGGGGGCTACCTGGGGGACTTCCTCATTCTCATCAGCTTTCTCTTCAACCTCTTCAACCTTCTCATCAACCAAAGGAATCTTCTCCGGAGTTTCCTCGACTTTGGCCTTGAATTCTTGCTTCTTGGCGGCAGGCATAATTTTATACTACAACAAAAGAAAGATATTTACCAAAGGCAGAAAAAAACCTAATATAAAGAAATGCTGATCGCCCAATTTGTGCTGGTTAACTCCCATTTTGTCGTTTCTCTTTTGGCGGCTTTGGTTCTCTTTGCCATTTTCTGGCTTTATTTCGACGCCTGGCTGAACAACAAGGACCTCAAACAAAGCCTGCCTTTCCTGGGATTTTTGCTTTTAAGTATCTCCTTTGTGGCCCAAGCTTTAATCCTCGAACAGGAGCTTCTGGCCCAACCCCTTCTTGGGGCCCAGACGCTTTCGACCCTCAAATCCATTTTCAGAATTGGCGGTTATCTCGCCCTCATCCTGGGACAAACCGCCCTGCCACTTCAACCCCTACCCGGATACCGGGAAAAGGGCGGAAAAACCAAGGCGGCCCCGGTTGTTTTCTTTGCCGCGGGCCTCTCCGTCACCCAGCTTCTGGCCTTCTCCTATCCCATCTTGGCGGCTCTGACCGGAGTTTTCTACCTAAGAAGGGCCACCAAGGGGCTGGAGCATCATCTTAAGCCCCTTGCCCTGGCTTTTTTCATCCTCTCCTTTTCGGAGCTGACCGGGCTCGCCAGCGTCTTCAGGACAACGGACGATATCATCCTTTCCAAGATTGTTGCCCCTTTCGGAGTTGTCTGGATTGTTGAAAGGATAGTCTTAATCACTTCCCTCTATTTCTTCGGCAAGTGGGCCTGGAGCTACCTCTTAAAAAGATTCGAGTCGCAGCTTTTTATTATCTTTACGACCTCAACCCTATTAATCTTCCTGGTAACCGCTGTTTCCTTTACCTTTGCTATTCTCAGAAACGTCCAGGCGGACCTTTCGGGCGCCTTAAAGACCGATGTCGGGGTACTGGGCTACACCATCGAAAGCAAGAAAAGCGAGGTCCTCTCCGACACGGAAGTGGTTGCCCAGAATCCCCTCATCGCCCCCTCCCTGAAGGAGACCGACCTCAAGGCTCTGGCCGATATTGCCGTCCCCACGCTCCTGGCTAAGAAGGCTTCAAACCTGATTCTGACCTCCTCAACCGGGCAGGTCATCCTCCGGGCCGAAGATACCCAGAGGCAAGGCGATTCTCTGTCGGATGATATTATCATCAAGCGGGCCATTGCCGGAGAAAAGGTCTCTTCAGCCACGGTCCACGAAGGGGCCACGGCACCGGTTGTGAGTATCCGGGCCGGGGCGCCCATTACAAGCGAGGGAGAAGTTATCGGCGCCGCCATGGTCGGGGTGGATATCGACAATGCCTTTGTGGACGGGGTGAAAAAGGCAACGGGGCTGGAAACCAGCATCTATGCGGATAGCGTCAGAAGCGCCACCACCATCCTGGCTCCCGACGGTAAATCCCGCTTTATCGGCATCAAGGAAGAGAACGAAGAGGTGAAGAAGACCGTTCTGGGAGAAGGCAATATCTATTCGGGTTCGGTCAAGATTCTGAACGTTCCCTATTATGCGGTCTTTGCACCTTTGAAAAACATTGACGGTAACCCCATCGGCATGCTCTTTGTCGGCAAGCCCGAGGTTTCGCTCCTTTCAACCGCGAGCCGTTCGATTGAGATAACCTTCATCACCACCACCATCCTTTTGATTCTTTCGGTTTTCCCCTCCTACCTTATCTCCAAATACATCACCAGTCAGATAAAGTAAGATACTTCACTGACTTTTGAGCCTTGACGGGGGTATACTCTCTGTGAAATTATCTTATATGTATGCCCAAAGTCCTCATCATCGAAGACGACCCCTTAATGATTCGCCTCTACCAAAAAGTCTTTAAGTTCGAAGGCTACGAAGTCGAGGTTGCCGCAAACGGTGAAGAAGGTCTGCAAAAAGTAGCAAGTTTTACCCCGACTTTGGTACTTTTGGACATCATGATGCCCAAAATGAACGGCCTTGAGGTTCTGGAAAAGATGAAGGCCGATGAGAAGACTAAGAAAATACCGGTTGTGGTCCTGACTAACCTGGCCGGCCAGCAGGATGCGGAGACGGCAATTGCCAAAGGCGCGGTGAAATATATCGTCAAAAGCGAATATGAACCCAAGGAAGTGGTCAAGATGGTCAAGGAAATTCTGGCGGGCTACTCCCGCGACAACGTCCCCGAGGTCAGTAAGAAATAAGAATATCTTTAATCTCTTCCCCGCCCAGAACCCCGGTGACGATTTTTTTGATGACCCCGCGCCTATCCAGGAAGTAATGCGTGGGCAGATTTGAAACCAAATACTCGGCAGCAACAGTTCCGTCTTCATCAACGATAAGGGGAAGTCCGTATCCTCCCATCTGGGCAAAGACGAATATCTTGGAGCTTTTGTCCTGGACCAGGATCGCGGCGGAATTCCCTTCCGAGCCAAGTTCGTCCAGAATAGGCAGCTGCTCGATTGAGGCCGGGCTCCAGGAAGAAAGAAAGCTGAGAACGGAAGGCTTACCTCTTAAACTGGTGAGTGCAAAAGCGCCTGCGGTCGAGGGCAGACTAAAAAGAGGCGCCTCGGACTCCGGATTAAGGCCCACGGGTGTCTCTCCTCCTGTTATTGCGGGGAGTTTAAGCTTGACCTCCTGCTTTTCCCAGCCGAAATTAAACCATTTGGCGGGGGTCAGCTCAAAGGTGGGATTAACCGGGGTAACCGCATCAATCCGGAAGATATTGCTCACTACTTTCCGATATCCGGGTGCCTCTACCCGGAAATAATAGGTCCCGGCGGGGAGGAAAAATTGGAAACTGCCGTCAGCGGAAGTTTCCTGTGGGTTCTCCTGATTAAAGGAGGATGAGTCCCAAGCAAGCCATGTCTGGGAGAATAAATCTTTCTGATAGAGCCTTATTTTCGCCCCTTTTATCGCCTCTTGAGTATTCTTATTAATCAC
>Ga0155736_102_pt3 | contig 8872 bp, 5 predicted proteins | sample RifCSPlowO2_01_FD_107390 | JGI IMG/M metagenome (GOLD analysis project Ga0155736, IMG submission 107390) | Candidatus Woesebacteria bacterium RIFCSPLOWO2_01_FULL_44_14 | reverse complement strand
AACTTTCTTTTTCGTCTGGGATATATTCGTTTGATTTCGACCAGGCGGGCGTTATTTGCCAATTGTGGACAAAAAAGTTGACAGGCTCTCTTTTATTGCTGGCTTTGGTAAGGATGTGGTTATAAAATTTTTTTCCTAACAAACTCCAAAAATAACTTGACCCAAAAGGTAAACCAAATTGCAGTAAGCTGCGTGGATTCAGCTGAGTTGTCTGAAAGGAATTTTCAAAAGAGACATTTTTGGTAGTTGAAACTGGTATTTCGACAATGCCATCAATTTTAATTACATTTTGGGGCTGTCCATATGTCGAGCTTGAATAAACAAAACCGTTTTCCTTGAGCAACTTGTACCCGTTTTTAAAAAACATTATCCCCGGCGCTTGAAAACCTTTTATTTTGTATTTTCTTAAGTATTTACGTGATAGGTCAATTTCGGACTTGAGGGTTTTGGTGTTCGTGATGGGTTTGTGAGAATAGCCATGCCAACCAATCTCATGACCATTTTCAATTATTTTTTCTATAGTTCCGGGGTAGAGATCTTCGAGCTTAAAACAGACAAAGAAAGTTAATTTTTGGTGATATTTGTTTAAGATTTCCAAAATCTTGTCGAGTGATTTTTGAACAAAATTATCATCAAGGTGCAACAGTTCATTGTTTGTTAATTTCCCCCCTCTGATTTTTTCAGATAATATCCAAGATTCAAAATCGATTGTCAAAATGTGACTTATTTGGTTTGTTGGCATATCAAAGTGAAAATAAAATATCAACGGCGTCGATGCTGCCGGATTTGGTAAGATATTTTCTGCCAATATCGATGATTTTGAATTTGTTGGTATGATACAAAAATTCGGAAATTGCTGTTAAATCTCCCGAGTTGGGCCTGTTTAGGCTGCATTCAACCAGAACGTATTTAGCTTTTTTCAAAGTTTTCTGACATGTTTTTAAGACTTCAAGCTCGCTGCCTTCGGTATCAATTTTCAGAAGATCGATTCGAGATAAACGATTAATTTGCCTAATCTCATCTAGCTTCTTGCCCTCGGCCTTTTCAAGCGTGAAGACTGGAGCCAATTTGAAAACCGAGGCCATATAACTATTGTTGTTGGGGATAAGAAGATTTACTGAGGGGGAAAGGGCTATGGCCCAAGGGAAAATGTTCTTTCCTTGTGTGTTTAAGGATAGTGTTTTAAAGCTTTGTTTTATGGGTTCAAAGCTATAGACATTTTCCGCTTTCAAGTAGTGCTTGCAAAAAAAGTTAAATTGCCCGGTATGGGCGCCGATATCGATGACTATTTTGGCTGAGGGGCAATAGTTAATAAGAAATGCGTTATCGGCAAAAACACTTTGTAAAAACGCAACGCCAGCCCGCTCGTTATAAAAGTATTTTTTACCCATAATGCTGACACTAGTTGGGTGAGTGATGAGACTAAAATACTTTTTGACGACAAAATCAATTTTTGCCGAAAGCCTTAGGTGGGGCAATTGTAAGAAATCAAGATCATATCCTACGGATCTAGAAATTAGTCTCCCCGGCTTGTTGAACCACGACATGCCTTATAAGTATACTATCGTTTAGAGTGAAGATATATCTATTTGTTGGTACTACAGCTGAGCTCATTAAAATGGCTCCGGTGATCAGAGAACTGAAAAAGAGGAAAGTTGCATTTAAGCTTATTACATCCGGTCAGACAGAAATACTTTTTGACGAATTTACCGATTACTTAGGACTTATCAAACCTGACATTTCGTTTGAGTACAAAAGGAATAAGTCTTCTGCCGTTCACTTTGCACTTTGGGCAGTCAAGATTTTTTTTGTAGCCCTTCTTTCTTTGCGTCAAGAATTTGGAAAGCAAAACAAAAAGGGTATTTATGTTATCGTCCATGGTGATACGGTTTCATCACTTTTGGGAGCTCTGATTGCCAGGATCTATGGGCTAAAAATAGTTCATATTGAGTCGGGCCTGCGTTCCTACAATTTTCTGGAACCATTTCCTGAAGAGCTGTCCCGCTATATCATCTCGCGACTTGCCGACATTAACTTTTGCCCCAACACATGGTGTATTGACAATCTAAAGAAAGTTAAGGGAGTCAAAGTCAACACTTTTCAAAATACTTTAATAGACATTTTTAATTTTGTTACCAAAAATACCAAAAAGGTTACTTTTGCCGATAACTTACCGAAAAAATATTTTGTCTTGGTGTTTCACAGACAGGAGCACGTCATGTTTGGTAGGCAAGAAGCTTATGACATATTTCGGACCATATTAAGAAATGAAAAAAGATTTCCTTGCGTCTTGATAATGCATAAACTAACTTCTGACTTTCTTCGCGCGTCTGGTATAAACAATAAAATACTAAGAGACAAAAATATCATTCCGGTATCGCGTTTACCCCACCGTCAATTTATGAAATTAATTGAGAAATCCCAGTATGTTGTTACTGATGGCGGCAGTAACCAAGAGGAAACATATTATTTGGGTAAACCCTGCTTGTTGATTCGAAAACACACAGAAAGAATTGAAGGTCTGGGGGAAAATGTAGTTTTGAGCAGAATGAATAAAAGAGTAATAAAACAATTCCAAAAAAACTACCGACAATATAGGCGCGAGCGAGTTCAAACTGGGGCATCACCGGCAAAAATTATTGTTGATTATCTGATTAAACAAAAACTATGAGTAAGGTCAGTGTTGTCATTGCCACTTTAAACTCAGAGAAAACTCTACCTAAAACTCTTGAGTCAATAAAAAAGCAGGTTTTTCCCCAGAAAGATGTTGAAGTACTTATTGTTGACGGTGGTTCGACAGATCAAACACTGGCTGTTGCCAAAAGCTATAAAGCCAAGGTGATTAACAATCCGAGAACAGAGCAGAATTATGCGAAATTTTTAGGTTATCGGCAGGCGCGGGGGAAATATCTTATGTTTCTTGACTCTGATGAGGCTTTGGAAAATAAAAATAGTCTTAAAAAAAGGGTTGAGATATTTAAAAAATACCCCCTTGTTAAGGCTGTGATTGGTTCCGGTTACAAAAATCCCCCCAACTACCCTTTTATTAATCAATATCTTAGTGAATTTGGAGACCCCTTTTCCTTTTTTGTGTACCGTACGTCGAAGGACGCTGGCATTTTTGTTCCAAGTATGAGAAAAAAATACAAAGTCGTTCAAGAAACAAAAGGCTATCTGATATTGGACTTGACCGGAGAAGTCGACCTACCCCTGGTTGAGCTGACGGCAGGAGGCAGTATGGTTGATGCCGATTTTTTAAAGCGTAAGTTTCCGACAACTGAGCGCAGATCGGAACTTATTAATCATCTTTTTTATCTACTTCAATCAAAATCTTCATTTTTGGCCATAAACAAGAAAGATGCTATTTGGCACTATTCTGATATTAGTTTCTGGCGGTACTTGAACAAAATCTCATGGAGGGTGAAAGTTAATATCCACTATCCCCAAAGCGTTGGGCTAGGGGGTTTTGTCGGTAGGAACAAATTATTATCAGCCGGAAATCTAGGTTTTAAGAAATACTTCTTTGTGCCCTACGCTGGCTCACTGGTAGCTCCTCTTCTCGATTCAATTTCTTTGGTTTTGACGAGGCGCGAAATACGCTACCTTTTGCATTTACCTCTTTGTCTGATCACGTTTGGTTTGATTGTTTACCATGGTATATTGAAAATCATGGGGTTTAAGCCCTCATTGTTAAGTTATGGTGGAAAAAAATCCGTTAAAACGAGTTGAGTGGTTGGCTCTCATAGTAATTCTTATCTTTGCTTTGGTGGTTTACGTGCCGATTTTAAAGGGCTTTTTCCAAAATGATGAGTGGTTGGCTTTTGTGCTTTTTTTTGTCGATGATCAGTCTTTGCTCGCGATTTTAAAACGGTCACTCATTGATACCGGTCACTTTGTACCACTTTTTGAAGTAGGCTATCGTTTGCTGATCAAGTTGTTTGGGTTAAATTATGTTCCTTATGCCGCTGTTAGCTTGGTCATGCATTTACTAGTGGTTATTTTAGTTTTTTTTACAGCCAGGAAATTTTTCAAGGAAAAGAGTCTCTTAACTTTTATTACAACAGCTTTTTTTGCCTTGAGCGCAGCTGGGCACCAGGCAACAACCTGGCCTTTGATTAACGTCAGCACCCACAGCGCGATGATATTTGCCCTTTTGTCGTTGTTGGCATTTCTGGAGGGAAGACTGACTCTGACTATCGGTTTGCTTTTTGCATCTTTGTTTTTTAAAGAGATTGCGGTTGGTTTTTTCGTTTTTTTGCCACTTTTGAATTATTTTTTTTCCAGAGACGATCTAGGAAAAAAGCTTCGCGTGACCTTAGTTTTTGGTATTTCCGGTGCCGCTTATCTGGTCGTCCGTCTAACAAGCTATCTGTTAGCTCAAAGTGATACTTATTTATTTGTTACCCAGACGAGTAGCAAGCTTGATCTTGTTAAGAATCTGTTAGGTTTTCCTTTCAAAGCAATTTATGAAACGGTTGTTCCGCCGAGATTCCTACTGCTTATTGCCCATGAAATTGGCTCTTGGCTGCCGGCGAGTTTGACCGGTCTAAAAGGTACCACCGCTTTTGATCTTTTTAGCGAGCAAGTGAGTCTGCCAGTGGTGGGTTTTTTGATTGTATCGCTTTTAGTTTTAGTTTACTTGAAAAACAGAAAGAAAAATCTCGACTCAAAATTTTTTTTAGTCGGGTCACTGTTTGTAGTTATTAATAGTTTTGTTTACGCCCTTTCCCCCCAAAGGCCAGACCCGATTCCGATAATTGACAGCCGCAACTTATATTTTCCAACCTTCGGCACCTCTTTGATGCTTACTTCTTTACTTTCGATGGCTTTTAACAAAAGAAAATTGTTGATTCTTTTGGGTACGTCTGTATTATTTTTAATAAATGTTTATTGGTTACGGTGGGAAATAAACTCGCTGAACCAAACCGCCCGAGTTCGCAAAGCAATTTTGGCACAAATTAAGGCCGAGAACCCGCAGCTGCCGGAAAGGGTCGTTTTTTATACCGAAAGCGACCGGTCCTATTATGGTTTACCGGAAAGTGAACCAATCATGCCGTTTCAAACTAACTTTGGCTTGGACCTTTTTGCCTGGTACGCACCGACAGAAAAGTTTTCCCGTGGATTTGTTGACGGTTATTACAAGTTTTTTCTTTTTGAGCTAACCGAACAGGGTTACCGGGAAACCGAGACCGGGGGTTTTGGTTATTTTCGGGATTTTGGAATGTTAAAAGAGACAGTTGATACTTATGGTCTTTTAGATGAAGCAGTGATAGGCTATCGTTACCATTCCGATACTGAGATGTTGGAAAACATCAGTTTGGAAGTGCGTCAAAAGTTATGAAAAAACTATTAATTTTACTGCCTCTAGCTTTTTATTTAAGATTGATAAGCGGTTTTTTTCAGCAGGATGAATGGTTTAGTTTTTCCTGGTTTATCCAGCACCAGGGCTCGTTGGGATATGCTTGGACGCCTTTGGTCACGCACTACAATCCGTTAACGGTTTTAGCCAATCATCTCTTTTTTTCTCTTTGGAATATGAACTACCAAGCCTTTTTGCTAATTAGTTTATTTCTCCACGGTGTTGTTTTGGTTTTAGTCTACATTTTGGCTAAGGAAGTTTTCAGAAAAGATTGGCCGGCAGCGATAACTGCTTTTTTGTTTGGCACATTTGCGGCTTATTTTCAGGCTGTAGCTTGGGTAGTGGTGAGCGTTAGCACCCAGATGGCAACTATTTTGGGGCTGCTGTCTGTAATCTTTTTCTTGCGTAAACGCCTTTTTGTCTCTTTATTTTTGTTGGTGATTTCCCTTCTTTTCAAAGAAATTACTATTGGTTTATTTCCACTCTTTTTGTTTTATATCTTTCTTTTCGCCAAAAAAGATAAATTTTACTCAAGAGATATTATGATTATTATTGGAGTAGGCGCTGTTTATGCTTTAGCTCGGGTATTAATGCTTTTTAGTCCCAATATTGCTGGTGGCCAGCTGGTGACCCAGTCTCAGAATGCTTTGAGGATCATTTATAACTTTATTACCGTTCCGATTAAAGCCATTTCCCAGTCGATTGTCCCGATTCAAATATTGCGGGGGGTCTCGGATTTTCTGGCGAGACTTTTCCCGGAGAAAATTTCGGGGGAGTTTGGTTCTCCGGCCTTTGAAGTCTTTGTTGTTAAAAGGGTTCTGGAAGTTGTTTCCTTGCTGACCTCTCTGGCAATAGGCGCTTGGATGTTGGCCAAGATGCACAAATCAAAAATTGTTGTTTTGGGTCTTTTTTGGATTGTGGTTAATAGTTTTATTTTTGCATTTGCGCCGGAACGTTCCGGAGTGATCTCGGTTATTGATTCGCGCAATCTCTACTTTGCTTCAGTGGGCGCTGCCTTAATGCTGACTGCCGTGGCTGACAAAATTTCAAAGTCCGATATAAAAAAAATGGCGGCACTTCTTTTGGTGGTGATTATTCCTAATCTTTATTTTTTGAATCAAAATTTGGTTGAATTTACCCGGCGTGGTGAGGTGAGAAAAAGTATCCTCACTACCATTCAACTTGTTTATCCGGATTTGCCGGATAAGGTCGTTGTTTATACTCAAAGCAATCAACCCTATTATGGTTTGCCGCCGGAAACAAAAATTCTGCCATTCCAATCCGGTTTAGGGCAGACGCTGTTGGTGTGGTATTATCCGACAGAGAAGTTTCCCAAAGAGTTTTTTGCTGACCGCTTTTTGTGGGATATAGAAGAGCAAGGATATAAAGAAGTTGGGGACCACGGGTTTGGTTACTTTCGGGATTTGGATTTGCTAAGGGATGCCATTGGCCAATATAATCTGCCGGGTGAGTCGGTAATTGCTTTTTCCTGGGATGGAAAGAAAAATTTTTTGACTGATATTACCCAGGAAGTAAGAAACGAGATTTATGATCAAGAAAATTAAACAAAATTGGTTGATTATTATTCTTATTTTGTTCTCACTAACACCTGTTATCTGGTTTTTGGGTCGTGGGGGGGTTCTCATTAACGGTTCAGATACTAACTTTCCTCTGGACCCAATTATTTGGTTTAAAAGGCGCTTTTTTGTTTGGAATGACGTTGCCAACGCCGGTACCAATTTTGCTTCTTCAACTGCCGGGTTCTTTTTTCACTTAATCCAGGTTATCCCCTTTAGCTTAGGAGCGTCTCTTCAGCTAACACAAATCATAAGTCTTGTCTTTTGGTTTTCGTTAATTATTTTTGCAAGCTTTGTTTTTGCCAAGGCGATTGTTCCCCAAAGCAAGTTTGCGCAACTTACGTTTGTTACACTCTATTCTTTTAATATTTACCTTTTTAATACCTGGGAAAATGTAAAAGTAGCAAACCTGGCGGTTGCGGTTGGTTTACCTTTGCTTTTGGCAATCTTTGCCTCTGCCAGGGAGATGTCCAGAGCCAGGTTAATTTTCTTGACCGCGCTTGCCGGAGTTATTATTGCAGGAGCTGGAATTAACCCTGCCTATTTCTTGGTTATTATTGGTGGGTTAGTTATTTTTGCTCTGGTGCGGGGAGAAACCAAGGCTCTTTTGTTGATGCTATCAATCTTGGTTTTGGTGAACTCCTTTTGGATTGTTTCCACCGGTAAACAACTGCTCTTTTCTCAAACTAAAATCAGCCGTCTAAGTGACATTGGTTTTACCAACTGGCTGGATAGTCTTAGCCAAAACACGAGCCTTTTGAATGTTTTTCGCCTCCAGGGAGCTTGGGATTGGTATGCCAAGGATGATGCCGGAGCCGCGCTTTATATTCCTTATGCAAACAACTACTTTCGCCGACTGCCGTTTGTGGCTTTTGGTATTGTTTTAACGAGTATGGCTTTGGTGAGTTTGGTAATTAAAGATGTTGATAAAAACCGTCTTAAAATATATTTTGGTTTACTTTTAATTCTGGGTCTTTTTTTGGGGGCCGGAAGTCATCCACCAACGGGTGCTTTGTATGAATTTTTGGCTAAACACCTTCCGTTTTTTTCTTTTTTTAGGAGCCCCTGGTATATCTTTACCCCCTATGTCATCTTGTCTTTGGCAGGGTTGACAGCCTTATTATTCTCTTCCGGTAAAAGAGTTTTTAATCTACTAGCCATTGTTTTGATTATGGGAAATTTAATTTATGTTTACCCACTGGTGACTGGAAAAATATTCAGGCCGGGAAGACCCGACAGCTTTTTTGTTAAATTTCCGGATTATGTTTTTAATGTCGGGAACTGGCTAAAGTCTCAGCCCGCAAACGGGAGAATTATCGGATATCCGGGTGATGAAATTGAAAGGTTTAATTGGGGCTACAACGGTATCGAGTCGATCCTAAATTTGTTTTCTTCTCAAGAAACTGTCTTTTCCGATCTCAATAATATTGATGCACCCTTCGCGAAGCTAGCCCAAGCCTATTATACGGCTCTGCGCCGGGGTCAAGTTGAAATTTCTGAGCGGTTAGCTGCCAAACTAAATATAAGCATTATTTTTGAAAAAAATGACCAAAGCACTTTGTGGGAATCAATCCCTCAAGAAGTTGAAAAATATGATAATACAAGTTTTAACAATTGGACTTTTTACGGGTTGCCAGATGAGAAGTTTCAGCCCAAAATTTTCTCGCCCGGACAAATTTTCAGTAGCGTACCATCAGACAAAATTTCCGAAATGATTGGCTTTGCTGAACTCCACGACCTATTGGTAAGTAATAAAGATACGGTTGTTAAAAATCTAAACGGCGTTAACAATTTTTCTGGGACGATTTATTTGGCCGATAACTCACAACTAAGCCAGTATCAGGAATTTACCAAATTGTTGTCAAAGCAGCGTGCGAGCCTTACCTCGAAGGACTTGTCTGAAGTTGTTTACTCAGTTGACGTGTCTGAGGCCGGT
>Ga0155736_108_pt1 | contig 14873 bp, 22 predicted proteins | sample RifCSPlowO2_01_FD_107390 | JGI IMG/M metagenome (GOLD analysis project Ga0155736, IMG submission 107390) | Candidatus Woesebacteria bacterium RIFCSPLOWO2_01_FULL_44_14 | reverse complement strand
ACCCGTATTTGTATTTTGATAAGGCAGCTGTCCCACTTCCTTGGCAATCTTGGCTGCACCCTGGCCCGAAGAGAAATCCGCCCCCAAAACTTCTTTGGCGTTAATCTTGTCCCAAGTAACCCCCTGGCGGGCAAAATGGGTGGCAGTCGTTAAATAGGTTGACGAAAACCAAAACGAATTAAGTTTCAAAACATTTTCATAAATTTCATCATCAGTCATATCTGCATCAACCATGAGTTCAATGGCAAAAAGTGCGGCCATGCCATGATTACAGTCCGGAAACCAGGTGGAATTGCCGCAACAGGGACGGTAAACGCCTTTGGCAATTTCAGCCACCAGCTTACTTTCTGCCTCATCCAGAGAAACCAGGTCGTACTTACCCAAATAATTTACGGCATCCCCTTTGGCCAAACTCCAACCACCGGTCGAGGCAAAACTGCCAACTCGATCTTTGTAATCCGTTCCCATCGGTCCCTCGGTATAGGCCGTACTTTTTTGCGCCAGGCCGGCCGCCCAAAGCATATCCACCACAAACTGACTGTTGGTCGCGTCAATTTTTAGCTTTGCCTCTGATCCCTGGGTTAAGATTTGTCTTTGCTCTTCGGTCAACTGAACCGCTTTTTCAAATTTAGCCAAGTCAATCACTCCCAGCTCAATCAACCGCGGCCCCAAATTGCCCCAGGCAACTGGCAGTTCAAATCCCTCTTTGGGCAGAACCTGATCGGGTAAGCTCGACAAATCAAGCGTTTCATTGCCCGCGCGCCGCCAGGCTTCCATACCGCCGGTTAAATGGCGAACATTGGTATAGCCCATGCTTTTGAGGGTACTAACCGCCTCAGTGCTCATCCGGCCGGTCAGGCAATAAAGCACAATTGGGGTGTTTTTGTCTTTGGGTAGGCGGCTTACATTGGCCTTCATGGAATCGTATTCAATGAAGCTGTCGGTTCCGGCAATCTCCCCCTCGTAGGGAGTGTGGACGTTAATGAAAGTAAAGTCTTTGCTTCCCAGTGCATTTTTCAGCTCCCGGGCGGAAATCTCCCCACCGGCTACCTTTGGCTGAAAATTATTTACATGACTGCCTAAAATAAAACCTAAAAAAATCAGAGCGGCAAAAAGAATAAGTTTGACTTTCATATGATGTAGTTAACCAGAACAAAGAAAAAAATGCTCAAAAGGGTCATGCTGGCCAGGCTCACAACCACACCTTGATAGGCAATTAAAGAACGCCCAACCTTTTTTCTAATTAGGGCGTTGGCAACGTCGACCAAGTAAAAAACCACACCGCCGACGATCATGCCAAAAATAAGCTTGGGTAAGTTGGAGATTAGGCCGTTGTGTTCGTTAACTAAACCAAAACGGTAAAAAGAAAAAATGGTTGTTGCAAAAATGACGATATAAATGATCTCGGTTTGAAAAGGCAAATACTTTTTCCTAATCAAGTTGGTTAGCCAAAGCGAAGTTGCGCCCAGAAAAGCCGCCAGCCAAACACCGGTAATCGAATCATCAATCCCCAAAAGCCGCGAGAGAGTCAGCCCCGCCCCCGCTCCGGCAACACACAGCGGACAATGAGCATAAACTGCTGATGGGAAAATAAGTTGGAGGATAATATTAAATATCATTTTGGAACAACTGTGCCACTGAATTTTAATTCTTTGATACCGGCCGGGTCGCTAAAGGTTAAGTAAATTACCCGGTCAAAAGGACCCGTGCCTTGGGGTCCGTGAGCCGCCGGGTCAAAGCGGGTAATCACTTTTCCCGTCTCTCCAGACGGGATTTCAACATTGACCGGGGCGTTGGCGTCACCGTGGCCTTCCATGCCAAAAAACTTCGTTTGGTTCTCACCCATCTTAAAGGCAGCTTGGGTACACATACAAGAAGTAACAATTTTTTTCAAGACTATTTTGCTGCCAGTGGTGTTAACAACTTCGTACTCTTTTTCTACCACCCCCCCGTTAATGGGAACCGCGCCCAAGTCATAAAATCCCGGGTTGGCCGTTACGCCCTCGACCAGCCCCAGCTTGGTTTGGCTTTGAGAATTTTTGCTGGCTAAAAATGCCAAACCAGCAATAATAACTAAAGTCAAAACAATCGCTCCAATTAAAATTTTAATATCCTTACCCATTTCAAGCCTGTTTTCTAAATAATTCTACTATTTCGTCAACCGCTTTTTCGTTCTTGGCACGGGATCCGTGTAGGTCCTGCATCACGCAGGTGTGCAGATGGCCGTGCAAAATAATTTCGTCAACTTTTTTTAAAGCCGCCTGCACGGCCCGAGACTGGTGGATAACATCCATACAATAGACGTCCTCCGCCAGCATCTGTTCAACTTTATTTAGATGCCCTTGGGCAATTTTTATTCTTTTTAGGGCATTGGGTTTGAAGTCCATTCTCGTATCCTACCCCCTGGGGAGGGATTATGTCAAGTACCCGCGATGATTTAATTATATCACCACTCAAACTTGTGGCATAATAAATTCATGGCTTGGGAAATATTCATTTTTAGATCAGAACGAAAACAAAAACCTGTTGAAGAATTCATCCTTTCACTAGAAGCTAAAACTCGCGCAAAAGTCTCGCACCACAAGCAACTCCTTGAAACCTATGGCCCCCTACTCTCTATGCCTTACGCCAAGAAGTTAACAGACAAGATCTATGAACTTAGGATTAGAGGCAAAGAAGAAGTGAGAATTTTATACTCTTTCGTGAACAAAAAAGTTTGGTTTCTACACGGCTTCAAAAAGAAAACGCGCAAGACACCATCAAAAGAAATAAAAATCGCTGAAAAAAGATTCAGAGCATTGACATCGCCATAACATATACGTTATACTTCTAACGTATGCAAAGCTGGAAAGACTTTCAAAAAGAATTGATGAAGAATCCTGAATTTGTTCGGGAATACAAAAAGCTTGAGCCCAAATACAAGCTAATTTCTCAACTCATTGGTGCCAGACTCAAAAAAGGTCTGACCCAAAAAGAATTGGCGCAAAAGATTGGCACCAAACAATCAGCCATCGCAAGAATCGAGGCAGGGAATGTAAACCCAACCGTGAATTTTTTGGAAAAAGTGGCTCAGGCGTTAGGCCAAAAACTTGTTATCGAGTTTAGATAAGTCAATGGTTAAAATTAAAAATTACAAAGATCTCTTAGGGAAAATTGAGGAAGTAACCAAACAAAAAGGGCTGGATTTGTCAGCCGGTGAGGATCTTTCAATCGCGATCATGAACCTCATTTCTATCGAAGAACATTTGTTTTTCACTTCCCAAAAAACCGGCAGGGAAAAATATCTTGATTTATTAAATGAAGTTCGGGCGATGCGCGCTTCCCTCTTGAAAGAAATTATTAAAGATTATGAAGGGGAAGTCTGGTGCGTTTCGAAACATCTGCTTGCCGCCAGCATGCGGGTCATGGAAGTGGGCACTAAAGAGCTTAAAAAAGGTGATAAAAAGAAAGCGGCAAATTTATTTCAAAAAGCTTACCAACTTTATAGTCTTTTCTGGGCCATTAATTTAAAGGTTGTTGAAATTCCTGACATTAAACAACAAAAAGAGGACAGATCAGTTTTTGTAAAAATCGGTGAGATGGTTCAAAAAGCAATTGACTGCTGCAAAGAGTAATCCTAGTCCTCATAAACTTCCGTCGTTCTCTCCGGACCTTTGTTGCGAAATTCGTCGATGAAGAAATTGATCCGCTCGGCGTCAAACTCATCAAATTTATCCAATTTAGTCCAAGCAGTCAAAGCAATTTTGGTATCAAGACTTGGCCGGGGTGTAACAATAATTTTATTTCTCCCTTTTTCCTCCCAAATAGCAACCACTTTAGAAACCAGGTCTTTGCACTCTGGGTTCTCTTGTTCACAGTTATAAGAGATAATTACATAACCGTGTTCGAGCGAGTGAACCAAATTGCCGTCAGCAAGCGGCTCTTCGTAGACACCAGCCTTGGTCCATTCTTCATAATGCGGGCCAGAAGTAGGAGGATTACTGCCATATTCCACCTGGGTATCACTCTTGACGTGATTTTTACCCTGATCGGCAATGGTTTGAATATTGGCCACCAAGGGATTTTCCGGTTTGGCCTCTTGAGGCTTTTTGCCAAAGACCAGAAAACCCCCAACTGCCACTCCCAGCAAAACTAAAATGACCAAAAATTTCTTCATCTAAAGTTCATAAATTTTCGCGTACTTGTCTTTAAGATAGCGCAAAAAGAACTTGGGTGAAAGGGCCTGCCCGGTAACTTTTTTTACTAGCTCATCCGGCCAGTAAAGCGAGCCGTGTTGATGGATGTTACTTCTCAACCACGATAGAATCGTGCCAAACTCCCCCCTCTCAACCAGATCTTCAATCGCCAACTCCTTTCTCATTGTCGCGGCAAACTGGGCCGCGTAAAGATTGCCCAAAGTGTAGGTCGGGAAGTAGCCAAAACTGCCGTGTGACCAGTGAATATCCTGCAAGACCCCTTCCCGGTCCGTGGCCGGAACAATTCCCAAATACTTTTTCATTTTTGTCCGCCAGATTTCCGGCAAGTCGTCGGGCTTGATTTTTTTGTTCATCAGCGCGTTTTCAATTTCAAACCGCAAGACGACATGCAGATTGTATGTAACTTCATCTGCTTCAACTCTAATAAGTCCTGGTCTGACGTCATTGACCGCAGCAAACAGTTCTTCAGTAGAAGTTTTTCCAAGCTGGCCAGCATAGAAAGCTTGAAATACGGGAGCTATAAACTTCACAAACTCCATGCTTCTTCCAACTTGGTTTTCCCAAAATCTGGACTGACTCTCATGAATTCCCAAAGACACTCCACCCTGCAGCGGGGTGTTAGTGTACTCCTCACTAACCCCCTGTTCATACATTGCGTGGCCGGCCTCGTGCATTACCCCCATCAGTGAATCCAAAAAATCATTTACGTGATAGTGGGTGGTAATGCGAATATCGTGCCGCCCCAGTTTGGTTTCAAAAGGGTGCGGCGCGGTATCAAGCCTGCCGGCATCCAGGTCATAACCCATTTTCCTCAATACATACAAAGCAATTTGTTTCTGATCTTGTTCGGGATAATTTTTGTCCCCGCCGACTAGTCCGCTTTTATTTTTAAACCTTTTTGTTTTTTGAATTTGCTTGATCAAAGTGGTCAACTCCGGCTGAAGCCCATTAAAAATTTTCCCGCAAAACTCAGCCGTTAGCCCCGGTTCATATAAATCCAAAAGAGCGTCATAGGGATTTTTCTTGTAGCCCAGATGGTTAGCAATAATAAGGTCAAGATCTATTATTTGTTTCAAGTGAGGTAAAAAATCTTTGAAATTATTCTCCTCTTTGGCTTTCTTCCAAGCCATAAAAGCCTTGCTTGTGGTCTCTACTTCCTTAATGATAATTTCTTTGGGGACCTTGTAATAGAATTTGGCCGAGTCGCGCAGATTTCTGACAATAGCTTTTTCTTTTTGATCCAATTTGGAAACATCAACATCTTCGATTATCGATCTAAAGTCTTTAGCTAGCCAAAGATCGGTACGAATTGAGGTCAGGTAAGCCAGCTGGGCAGCTCTTTCTTCCGAGGCTTTAGGTGGAAGGTTCACTTCCAAATCCCAGTGGGCTAGGGCCGAAACTTTTCCAAGCAGGGAGATTTGTTTACAATGCTCAAGAAGCTTTCGGATTTGCTTATTCATTAATTTCTTTTTCAATTAAACTCTTGAAGGCATCGTAGTTTTTGGGATTGGTAATTCTTTTGCCATTCATAAAAAAAGTTGGAGTGGCGTTTATCTTCAAGTCCAAAGCCGAGTCTAAATCATCTTTGACTTTTTGATTGACTTCATCACTGGCCAAATCATTTGCAAACTTTTCGATATCAAGCTCAAGGTTGGTGGCGTATTCGATAAATTTGGATGTCGGATCGTCGAGTTCGCTCCAATCAGCTTGGTGCTCAAAAAGGGCGTTGTGCATCTCCCAGAATTTACCTTGCAAACCCGCCGCTTCAGCCGCCTGGGCGGAAACCAAGGCGTTTTTATGAATACTAGTTAAGGGAAAATGCCGGTAAACCAGTTTCAGGTTGTCGCCAAAATCATCCTTAATCTGATTAATCAGTGGATAGTAAGCAGCGCAGGCCGGGCATTGAAAATCACTGTATTCAATCAAAGTCACTTGAGCCAAATCCTCTCCTTTTACCCAATCCTCGGGACTCACCTCCACCAATGCTTGAGGTTTGCTGCCAAGAAGCCTCAAACCTCCAAAAACCAACCCTGCCACAACAATCAAAAAAACAACGGTATTGCGCAGTGATTTTACGGTTTCCTGATTCACAATAGAAGAATTTTACAACAGTTCTCTAATTCTGGGAAGTGCAGCTTTGATTGCCCGTTCACGATGGGTCAAGTACTTATTTTTCGCTTTACCTGATAAACGATGAATTTCCCCCAATAACATTCCGTCTTCACCAAACTCGGGTACAAAAAACAAAGACTCAAAAGGAAACCCTTTCATTAAATAATTAAGATCTGCTTGATCAAGAATGAAGCCTTTTAAAGTTCCCTCCCATAATTCAATACCGATACCGGGGATTCCCAACGCGACTACTGTTCTAAATTTGGCCGAACGTTCTTCAGGTACAACCCCTGTCAACTTTTCTAAACAATAATTGATAATCCCCATGTCAGTCATGCGCGTTCCATCCCAACGCCGAACGTGTATTCCCGGCTCCCCACCTAAGGCGTCAATTTCCACTCCTGTATCATCGGCAAGAACCACAATATCGTCCCGACTACCTGCAAATATGCCATCACTTTAAGGGTTGCATTTTCTTCTAACGTATTGCCGGTTTCGTCAACATCAAGGACAATACCCAAATCTTGAGGTGAAATAATGTTTATCCCATGCGTTTTCAAGTATTTACCAACCTCGTAAATTTTCCCGGAATTATTAGTGGCGTACAAAAGTCTTTCAGCCATTTTTTGAAGAAACAATTGTCGGCGGGTTGATATTAAAATCAGTATAGCGCCACCATGTGGGTGTAAACTCCAAAAAAATTGTTCCTGGATCACTCTCAAACTCCTTAGAGCTTGGGTTTTTTACGTAATGGATCTTTTTTATTTCTGCAACAGCTTGAGGATCGGAAACAACTTGGATCTTGCCCTCCATTTGCAAAGTAATCCATTCTTCCTCACTAAAACCAACCACAACCGCAGCTTTCTTCGGAATCCCGTCCAACAAATCTTCACATTTGCTCCCTGCTTTATCAGCAGAAAAATAAAAAGCTAAAGGAGATCCCAGGTGAGAAAAATGCATGGCTGCCGAATGAGGCGTTCCATCTTTCAAAAGCGTTGTAAGACTGCAGACTCTTTCTTTTCTTAGAAATTCTAAGACTTTCTGATCCATCCTATTGAATATACAACAACCTTAAGTCTTTAATTGACTTGGCTTGCTTTCTGTTCCCCATTACTTTCCACGGTTTACAGAGCAAACACCCAGCCCGAGCGGACTTTGGTTTCTTTCTTTTGTAGTTCATAAACTACATCCTTAAGACTGCTTTGTGGACGGTGCGTTTTAAGGGGTCAAGAGTCAAACCTAAAGCTTCGAGGGTATAAACACCCAAGAGTTTATCATCGTCCTTTTCCCCAAAAAGTACGGGAGCGGCCGACTCAATCCCTTCATATTCATAAAGAGCGTTCCCAACTTTCCTCTTGATAATCGTCCCATCGGCTAGAGAGAACTCTTCTTCCCTTTGCGGGGCTATTCCCAGTTTTCTAAGAACGGTCGAGGGGACAACTGTGTAGGTCGCCCCCGAGTCAACCAGAAATTTACTTTCGTACGTTTTTGTGGGGGAACGCGGATTTTTAACTTTCAGTTGAACGTTAGTCACTCCCATATACCTCAATTATAACATACGTCACTACAATAAAAATCCAAAAATCAAAATGATAATCAAGTTAGCCAGCCAGTAAAGGGTAGCTTTCTGCTTGGAAAGGGATGCCACCAGCGGAGATTGATTAAACCAGTTATCTAGGCTATCAACTTCTGTCAAGTCGACAATCTGGTCCACCAATAAATGTAAACTAAAAGCCAAAACCAAACCACGACCAAAAAGGCTCCCCGAAGAAGTTAAAACCCAAAAAGCAAGTATTGTAAAAATAATCTGGAAAAAGGCACTGTGGAAAACAAGTTGTTTGCGCTCACTTCTGGTCATATAAAGCAGGTTCAGAATCGGTAGCCATTCTCTCTTGGCCAGCATAAAATTCACTCTTTGACTAGTTAATTCATGGGGGCGAGAAGCATACACATAAATTAGGTGATCAACGTCCGGCAAAAACGTGCCCACTAAACCCCCAAACAGAAACAATAAGTAACGAAATTCAAAGTATTGCCTAAAGAGGGCAATGAAAATGAAAAAGGCAACTAAAAAAGAAAAGTGAATTACCAGTTCCCGCTTCATTGGACAGTACTTTTATTTTAGCAGGTGGCGAGACAAATCGACATGGAGTCGGTCTTTAAAGGTCACCCCTTCCGCTTCGAGCCGCCGGCGTTGCTCGCCCGCGCCGTCAAAAGCAAAGCTATTTGCTAGTCTCCCCTCTCTGTTTACTACTCGATGGCAGGGAGTGGTTGCATCTTTGTTGGCATGCAAAGCATGACCTACACGTCTGGCGTCTTTAGTACTCAACTTTTCGGCAATCTGGCCATAAGTCATAACCTTTCCCTTGGGAATTTTTCTAACTATTTCATATACTTTCTCAAAAAAGTTATTTTGCTTTAGCATCTTTTTCTTTTTTTAGCTGACCAAGCCTCCACATGAACAGTGCCCCAGGATTTCTTGCCCCCGCGTCTTTGACAAAGCTTTTAGCGGATTCCATCAAGCCCCGCGGTGTTTCTTTAGCCAGCTTAATGTAAAGGCTTTTGTGTTTAATATCTCCCAATTCTTCTGCCAGTTCATAGCCATACTGCTGAAATTCTCGGGAAATATATTTATCCTCATCAATCTGGTACTTACTTATAATGTCACCAACTTTTTGCATATTTCTTCAATCACCACATTTACTTTGTCCAGCTCTTCTTGATTAAAATTTTGCAGTACATAGTCCTCTCCAGGAATTCTATCTTGCGGATCACGGTTGTCCACCCCAATCCGCACATGCCAAAAATCTTTACTACCCAGAGCGTCGTAAATAGAGTTCAGGCCTTTGTGATCCTTCGGGCCTTTGCCCTTTTGGATTTTGTATTCTCCAAGATTGATATCCAAATCATCGTGGATAACATACAAATAATTAATGGTTAATGAATAACGGTTAATTAATCTTCTAATTACCGATCCTGAATTGTTCATAAAAACACCCGTTTTTTTGACAACCACATTCTTCGGTAACTTTCTTTTTTCCAACCCATCAACGACCATATGGCCAACATTATGACGGTTGTTTCTGTACTTCTCTCCCGGATTCCCAAGCCCGACAATCAATTTCATTGAAGTAATTCTATCACTTCTTCGTCAGTAATTTGAGGAAAATCGCGGTAAAACTGGCCGACGGCAAGGAAATCTGGCGGTGTTTCCAGAACTACAATTTTGTCGACAAGCCTGTTTAATCTTTTTATCGTATCTTTTGGACCCACGGGCAGAGCCAAGACAATCTGCCCAACCTTCTTACCCCGCAAATGTTTAATCGCAACTTCAACTGTGGCGCCGGTTGCAACTCCATCGTCAACCAGGATTACTGCCTTCTTCTTTAAATCAACTTCACTTTTGAATTTTGACTTGTATTTTCGAATTTTAACTTTTGACTTTTGAATTTGCTTCTGAAGTTCTTTACCAGTTATCCCTAATCTTTCGATCAACTCATCATCCAGAACCGCTTCTCCCTTTGGGCCGACGGCACCAATTGCCAGTTCTTCATGTCCCGGCGCACTGATTTTTTTGGTAACTACTAGTCCGAGAGGGGCCTCGAGGCGGTTAGCTATGATTTTAGCCACCGGTACACCCCCTCGTGGAATTCCCAAAACCACAACTCCGGGATGCCCACAGGCCAGAAGTTTTTCAGCCAGAAGTTCACCGGCTTGCTCTCTGGTTTCAAACACTTACTTTTTTGCTAAAAGCTGCCTTGCGATTTTCCCAAAAAGCGGCACTTCCCACTCGTTTCCTTGCCAAGCTTTATAGATCAAAAGTAGCCACAGAACAAACCCTACTAAGCCAACCAATGGAACTAGCGGTAAAAGAATTATGGTCAAACCCAGTGCCCACTGCAAAGCAAAAAGACCAACAAAGGTAACTATTGACTGCATCGCGTGGAATTTGACAAAACTGTCACTTTCTAAAACCAGAAAAATTACACCCGTGACTGGCCCTAAAACATAAGAAAGTGCTGCGGCTGTATTTTTACCTAAACCTGTTCCGGATTTTGCTGCCATCTCTCCTCACCCCCTACTTATCTAATCTTTTCAAAAAAAACCCCGCTGGTCAATGGCTTCTTTCACAAGAATTCCACCACCACAAAAATTAGATAAAGCAGAAGCAAAAACCCTGCTTCCCAGCGATCGAGACGATGTTTGGTTCGAATTAAAAGCCAAAACAGCAAAAAAATCACGACAAAAGCGATTCCGGCAATAATATTTTCATCGAGGGCCATAATCTCTACCGGGGCAATCGTCGCCACCAGACCAATCACCAGCGTCGAGTTGGCAATAATTGACCCCAAAATATTGCCAAAAAACATCGACGGTGTACGGTTGGCGAGGCTCTTGAAAGAAAATGCCAGCTCGGGCAGGGTCGTGCCGATTGAGAGAATAATCAGACCAACTAAGAAAACAGGGATATTAGCCACACTTGCAAATTGTTTGGCCAAGCGAACGATAATATCGGCGGAAAAAAGAACCAGGGCCAGGCCGATAAAAAGCCGGCCGTAATTTCTGGCTTTTGCCATATCAACGTGATTGACTTGGTGTAAAAGTCCAACAAAGAAGCTTTCTTTTTTGTGCTCCTCGGCAATCTCCAAATAGCGCTCGCGGAAAAGACTGGTGACATAGGCTCCGTAGGTAGCCAAAAGAATCAACCCATCAACGCGGGAGAGCCTGCCGTCGATGGCCAATAAAAGAGGTAAAACTCCGGCCACCAGAGCCATAAAAACGTCCTTTTTAAGGTAATCACCAACAACATTGACCCGACCGGTAATAAACGCCGAAAGACCAGCCACGAGACTGATATTGGCGATGTTGGCCCCTAGGACATTGCCAAAAGATAAATTGGGCGTGCCACCCAGAGCCGAGGTCAGCCCCACAAAAAGCTCTGGCAGGCTCGTCCCAATGGCCAAAACCAGGGCTGAAATGGCAAAAACTCCGGCCTGTAAGGCATGGGCTAAGCGCCGGACGGCTACAATCACCATCTCGGCTGATTTGATAAGAATCGCCGAAAAGAAAAAAAGTAAAAAAATTAATGCCGGAATCATACTTTCTTAATGTTAACTAATTCTTTGGTAACTTCAACTAAAACAAACATCGACACTGAGGCGGCCAAAATTACGCCCCACTGCATTGGCGCTAAGCTTGTGATGCGCAAAAAACTTCGCGAGGCCTCAAAAAAATAAGGCGTGATTTGGAAAGCCAGTCCCCCCAAAACAGCTAGGTTAAGCCAAGTGTTCTCAAGCGGCTTTTGGCGCCAGACCGGCCGGTCTAGAGTCCGGATCGAGTAGACATAAAAAAGTGAGTTTAACCCCAACACTCCAAAGGCCATTGACCGCGCCAGTATCTCGTCCCCCGAGCTGCGATAAAAAATGACAAAAACAGCCAAAGCAATTAATCCGCCCGCCAGAGAGACAATCAAAATCAGATACTTCATCCAGGGCGCGGCAAGGGCTTCGTCGGCGCTCCTGGGCTTTCTTTTCATAATGTCTGGGGCTTTGGGATCAATGGTTAAGGCCAAGTCCGGAAAGCCGTCAGAAACAATATTGATCCACAGAATCTGGCCGGCAGTCACCGGGAGAGGGAGCCGCAAAATAATCGTTCCCAAGACTGCCACAATCTCGCTGAAAGCGTCGCACATGAGATAAAGAATGATTTTTCTTATATTGTCAAAAATGCCCCGCCCCTCCTCGACTACGGCAGCGATTGTCGCAAAGCTGGAGTCAAGAAGAACCAGATCGGCAATCTCTCGGGCCACGTCGCTGGCCTCACCAACGACAATGCCAATATCGGCCTTTTTGAGAGCCGGGGCATCATTGACTCCATCCCCCATCATGGCCACGACTTCACCATTGGCTTTGAGCGCTTCGATAATTTTTAGTTTTTGTTCCGGTGTAGTGCGAGTAAAAAGCCTTGTCCTGAAGTCTGCCGAAGGATCTAATCGTTTGGCCAGCTGCTCTATACTTATTGTCGCCAGTTTCTCGCCTTCGATCACTTCCCTCTCGTCAACTTCGATCCCTAAGTTGCGCACGATAGAAAGGGCCGTATCTTTATAATCACCGGTAATTACAATTAGCTTTATGCCGGCATGTGTAGTCTCCTCAAAGGCTTGCCTCACCCCAGCTCTCACCGGGTCGCTAAAAGCCAGCATTCCCACCCACTCCAGACCACTTTTAACGTCACCCGTGGCAATCCTTTTTTCACCGTCGGCGACAGTCTTTCTGGCCATACCAATTAACCTTCGACCCTGTCCGGTCAACGTTTTTATTTGTTCTTTGATCTCTGATTTCTGATCTCTGCCTAGATTCGTCCAATCCAGTAAATATTCGGGCGCGCCGTTGACAAAAAGCGTGTTTCCGCCAGCCGGCGGACCTCCTCCTTTATTAAGGTAGGCCGCAAATCTGTCCTTGGGGGAAAAAGGAATCGAATCCAAGCGACGGTGCTTTTTGACTAAACCTTGATATTGTTTTCCCCACTCGTGGGCGGCGATAACCAGCGGATCGTCTAAGTCATTGGCAACAACCGCTTGCTCGGCCAAGTCATCCGTTTCTCCAAGCACTTCTATAACCCGCATTTTTCCTTCAGTCAAAGTCCCCGTTTTATCAACACAAATCGTGGTCACTCCTCCCAGGGTCTCGGCAGACTCGAGATTACGGATTAATCCTTTTCTTTTTAAAATCCGCTGCATCCCGATGGCCAGAACTACGGTTAGACCAACCAACAAACCTTCAGGAATGGCCGAAACCGCCAGAGCCACAGAAGTAGTAAACATCTCAAAAACATTGTTGCCGCCCACAAAACCGATCACAAACACAAAAGCGGTCAGCGCAAAAACGAGAATCGATAAATCCCGACTCAACTTTTTAACCTGCTTTCTTAAAGGAGTATCCTCGGCTGGCTCTTGGATGGTGAGGGCAATCGATCCGATTCTGGTTTTACCTCCCGTGGCGGCAACTTCCATAAAGCCCCGGCCCCCGGAAACAATTGTGCCCATGAAAATTTCTTCTTGGTCTTTTTTGGAAACCGGAACAGATTCTCCGGTTAAAATTGCCTCGTCAACAAAGAAACGGTTGGCTTCAACCATCTTGCCGTCGGCCGGAATTTTGTCGCCCTGGGCCAACACTACAGTGTCGCCGGGAACAATGTTCTCAATACCAATTATCTTTTGTTTTCCGTCACGAATTACTTTGGCTTGGGGACGAACCAATTTTTTAAGCGCTTCCAAGGCACGGCCGGCCCGGCGCTCCTGGATAAAACCCAGAAAAGTGTTAATAATTACAGCACTACCAATAATACCCGCGTCAGAAATGTGACCAATAATTACGGTGATAATTGCTGCAACCAGAAGGATATAAACGAAAGGGTTTTTAAGCTGAGACAAAAAGATTTTGACGTCCGACGGCGGCGGCTTTTCCGGCAGCTCGTTGGGGCCAAATTCGGTTAATTTTTGTTCAGCTTGGCTTGAAGTCAGTCCTCTAATGTCCTCATCGGGCATATTTCATCCTACCACAAGCCCACTTTATTGTTGAAACACCTAATAAAAACGGATATAATGCTGCCATGTCACCACTCCTCGAGAGAGACTTTGAGTTTCCCGATTACGGTCTTAAGTTTGTGCGTGACGGGGAGGCGGTAGCCGTTGACGGAGCGTTTAAAAACCACGACTCGATCGCCAAAAAACACGGGTTAGGCGAAGAGAGTGACAAAATTGGTTCCTTGGGACGTAAATGGGCTGTGGATGACGCTGGAATAATATATGAGGATTCTGAAGGAAAAATTGTTGTTACTGGATCTTCGACCACATGCGCTAAAAGATCAAGCAACACCGCAAATGCCCGATTAGACACCCTTGAAATCGTTGCAGAAATTACCGGAAAAGAGACTACTTCAAAATTCTAAAATATCTCCCAACTTTTCTGAAGCTTAAAAAGTTTTTTATTTCTCCTAAAGTCGTGGCTTGGGCGCTTGATTTGCCGACATAATAAATCATTACAGTTTCTTTAACTCCTCAATTGTCACTTCTGTTTGTCTCAAAATTGCTTTAAGTGTGCCTTTGGCAATTGGTTTCGGGTGGATTGCTACTTGCGTAAGGTCTGGCGGCAGTTTCATAAATCAAAACGGGGAAATACTTAATCTTCCCGGCATTTGGACCGTAACTCCACTGATAACTCCCTCGCTAAGATTATCTGGGCTAGGAATCGCTTCGTCATCTTTTTTGAGTGCTTCAAGGCAGCACCGGATTCCCTCTTTGATGTTTTCCAAGACCTCGTCGAGAGTATCACCATCATCGGCAATCCCCAAAGTTGGGCAATAAGCCGTAAAACATTTCTCGTCTGTCCCAACCCGGGTATCTGGTTCAACAATCACGCGATAATTAAGTACTGTTTTCTGCATTTGAGGTTAGTATATCACAAGAGTTTTTTTACCTCTCCTAAACTTGTTGCTTGGGCTGGGGATTTGTCGTCACGGAACTTGACTAAGCGCGGGAACCGCAGGGCCAGACCGGCGGTGTGT
>Ga0155736_122_pt1 | contig 15515 bp, 18 predicted proteins | sample RifCSPlowO2_01_FD_107390 | JGI IMG/M metagenome (GOLD analysis project Ga0155736, IMG submission 107390) | Candidatus Woesebacteria bacterium RIFCSPLOWO2_01_FULL_44_14 | reverse complement strand
GTTTTTGAGTCGAAGCTCCCGGTAACTGTTTGACTAGCCCTTCAGGAATAGTAGCGCTGCCGGAGGCGGTGTAAAGAATTTTGTGTCCATCCGGGGAAAAGACAATGTCTGTTGTTTTTCTTTCAAATACGGATTGTATTTCATCCTCCAGTTTAGTAAGTTGAGCGGCGAGCTTTTTGGCGCTTTCCTCCTGCCATTCAAGGCGAATTGTTTCAAGTTGTGAAGCAACGTTTTTTCGTTGGGTCTGCGGGACGAATTCAGAAGTGTCCAGTAGAAAAACCCCTGTTTTGGTTGTTAAGAGAATCTCTCTGGAGTTTGGTGACCATTCCCAAATTGCTCCGGTTAAATCACCGTCTGTTATTTGTCTGGGGTCTCTGGCAAAACCAATGGGGAGACTGGTAGTTTCAATGATCCACAAGCCGGACTTTTCTACTGTTTCTTTGGTTGCGGGAACACTGTAGGCGATTTTGTTGCCATCGGATGAAACAACTGGGCTAGCGGCTCCCGAAAATGTCAGCGGTGAAAGTGAGGCTGCCTGTGGAAAAAGATCAGCGTCGACCTTGGTCACAATCTCTTTTTCGACCGTTAAGCGCTTTTTCCAGGTTAAAAAGCTCTCTTTTCTGACTTCGACATCATAAACTCCGGGGTTAATACGAATTGTGGCATTTGTGGCTGTTTCGAGCTCACCGTTTATGAAAATCTGAGCTCCGTTTGGGTTTGAATTGATGACCAGAAGCCCCCTAGGCGTGAATTTCATTATTTTAGTGTCAAAACGGTAACCCCGGGCATAGTAAACGGCAAAAGTCCCGAAGATAGTGAGGATGATAACTGTTATCAAAAAAACAATGATTCTTACTCTCGTCATTATGCTATATTATACCTGACTATGTGGAGAAAACGAATAGCCATCGATCTGGGAACAGCCAATACCATCGTCTGGGTGGCTGGAGAGGGCATTGTCACCAACGAACCGACAGTCGTAGCCGTCTCGGCAGAAGACAATAAAGTAGTGGCTGTAGGTGAGGATGCCAAACGCATGCTAGGCAGGACACCGGAGTCACTTATTGCCAGCCGGCCAATGCGGGAGGGGGTAATTGCCGACTATCAGGTGACTGAGGCCATGCTCAAATACTTTATCAATAAGGTGGGGGGTTCGTCACGTTTCATTAAGCCAGAGGTAATGGTTTGTGTGCCCGCAGGTTGTACGCAGGTAGAGCGCCGCGCAGCCTTGGACGCTACGATTGGAGCTGGTGCAGGTAAAGCTTATTTAATTGAGGAGCCCCTGGCAGCAGCAATTGGAGCTAACATCCCTGTTTCAGCCCCCTCAGGCCATATGATCGTTGATATGGGTGGAGGAAGTGCCGAAGCGGCTGTCATTAGCCTAGGTGGGGTGGTTGTCCACCAGAGTGTGCGGGTGTCTGGTAACAAAATCGACGAGGCTATCCAGGCATATATGAAGAAGAAACATAACCTGATTGTGGGGGACCAAAGCGTGGAGGATATGAAAATAAAAATTGGTTCAGCAACCCCGCTTGAAAAAGAAGAAAATATGGAAATTTCCGGTAGAGATCAAGTCTTTGGCCTCCCAAGAAGTATCCGAATCACTTCTACTGAAATTACAGAGGCTATAAAACCAGTCCTTTTACAAATAATTGGGGCAGTTAAAGGTGTTCTTGAGGATACGCCGCCGGAATTGGCAGCGGACATTATTGACAAAGGAATAGTGATGAGTGGGGGGACGGCAAGTTTACGAAATTTCGCTAAGCTTATGACAGAGGAAACCGGTGTCCCGGCTCACGTCGCCGAAGACCCGATGCTGTGTGTCGTCAAAGGAACGGGTATAGTTTTAGAGAATATTGAGCTTTGGCGTCGGTCAGTAACGACCAAAAGATAGTCAAATCGTGCTCGGATAGTTGATTAAATAATTTGTTCGAATTAATTAAAAATTGTAAATTAAAAATTGTAAATTCTAACCCATAACTTTGTTATGGGTTGGCCGGTGGGGGAGTGGTAAAAAAATTTTGAGGCTAAAAACATAAAAATGTCCGAAAATTACACTAGAATTCTAAAAATCCGCGTCGATGGCACTAACACAGCCAGAGTGCTAATAAGTGTACGCGCTTGGCTCGACGCAGCAGAGCGGCAGCGGCATAAATTTTTGATTGTTACGCCCAATCCGGAGATCATTTTAGCCGCACAAAAGGATCAAAAGCTGTCAAAAATTCTAAATGATGCTGACATTTGTTTACCGGATGGCGCCGGTTTAGTCTGGGCAGCCAAAGTACTGGGATATTCCCAACCTAGAACAACAGTTCGGGGACGCGAGCTATTTTTGGAGTTAGTCAAACTGGCAAACAAGAAAAGATGGAAGATCTTTTTACTGGGTGATGATGGTGCAAGTGAAGCACAAGAAGTTTTAGAGCGCACTTTCAAAAAAGTGGAGATCGAATCGGCAGCAGGGCCAAGATTAAATAAAAACGGAGAACCTGTAGCACAAGTTGATATTAACTCACAGAAAGATACAGTCGAAAGGATCAATAAGTTTAAACCAAACATTTTATTTGTAGCTTTTGGTGCTCCGAAGCAAGAAAAATGGCTTGCTGAAAACTGGAAGACTTTGGATATTGGTGGTGCTATGGTGGTAGGTGGAGCTCTTGACTATGTTAATGGCCGGGCTAAGTTGCCACCGCCTTGGCTGGCTGAGGCTGGTTTGGAGTGGCTCTGGCGCCTAGTGCATCAGCCCTGGCGGGCTCCCCGGGTATTTGCCGCAACAGTTACTTTTCCACTTAAAGTGATAATCTCTTCCATGGTTGCCCGAGCACGATAAAGCCTACCCTCAACCGCACGCTCACTGATACCCATCATTTTGGCAATCTCGAATAAGGTCAGTTCTTTCCAATATCTAAGCCACAGAAGGCGGCGAGTTTTGTAGGGCAAAAGGTTCAGGCAGTCATTAACCCCGACTTTGAGTTCCTCTAAGACTAAGTATTCCTCGGGTGAGAGCTCGCTGCTTTTGTACTCGGCCAAGCGCTTAAAAGTTGGGGTGATGATACGAGAGCGCTCATTGACCTGATCGCGGTAATAGTCTGCGGCTTTATTGAGAGCAATCCGGCAAAGCCAGGTAAAGTAGGTACTTTTGTGTTCGAAACTGTTCCAACCTTTCCAAGCAGCTTCAAGTGTACGGGAGAAAACTTCTTCGACTGCGTCCTGGTCACCGCCTACGCGCTTGACGATGAATTTAGTCAGGGGTAAAGCCAATTTTTTGTAAATAACCTGAAACGGCTCCGGCGCAGGTTTGTATGGGTTTTTCCTCATTTCCCTGACTAACAGTATACCATGACCGATAAAGCTCCAATCAAACAATTAGTTACCTGAAGAAATTAAAAGGGAACCTTCGGGGTTTGTGATTTGTTTGGTCATCAGGCTTCAATAGTGGTTTAACTACCTCGTCAAGAGTTTGAAGATTTGGGGGAACAACTCCAATTACGCAGCCGGCGTCTTTGATAACTCTTGTTAACTCTTTTAAGATAATTTCGTGAGAAGGTAAATCTGTCTTGATGTCTGGGTCTTCACCGACCAACTTTTGAAGGTGACTTTCGATAATTGGTGTAACAAATTCGGAAATGTAACTTTCAAGAATGTGCGCTGCCAGCTCTCTTTGCATCGTGGCTAAATAGTGCGGAAAATTCTCGTAGACCTCATCACGCTGCAAGTTTCCAGCTGCCATCTCTTCTTTTATAAGTTCTGCCAAATGGAGAGCGTTGGGGGCATAAAAAATAAATTCTACATTGCTGTCCCATGGTCCCTCGTTTATTTCTTTCTGAAGCGCTCCAGAATTAAATGGGTTTAGTGGAACTTGATGTTCTTGTACCTGGTATTCATAGTCTTTAATTTTTCTGGCTAAGTGCTCGAGAATGAATTCTAAGTGTTGGTCGCTTTCAATGAACTGATCAAGATTTATGATTCTTTGGTGTCTGGGAGCATTTGCCAAATTACGCATTTTCTCTCGTGCTTCGCGTACTTGGTCTCTAATGGATTGTTTGTCTATTAAACCGTCGGCCGCGCTTTCTAGATTTAAGGCATACTCTTCAAGCGAGGAGATGGCTGACCGACCATTATTTTCTAGCTCTCTGAGTTTTTCTTGTCGGATGTTAAATTCTTGGTTAGACCAAGAGAGGGTATTAACGTCGACTTGAGCAAGGGGCAGAATAATTGGAACTGGGAGCTCGGTAATTACGTTGTTCCAGGCTTGTTCAGTAATTAGCTGGAGTTGATGAAGTTGTTCCGGGGTGACACCATTTTTTGTGCCTGAGCGCAGAGATTTTAGGTTTAGAAGGTGGGCGTCTCGATTGGCAATGCAACTTTCTTGCCAAGACTGGTAAGTACTGATGAGTTCATGGGTTAAGCTTCCTATTTCACCTTCTGAAGCTAATGCGAGTATTGTACTTGGTTTTACAATATAACTTCTGACGGGTTCGGTTACCCATGCTTCTGTTTGGGATCTAGCTTCAGTTGTAATTCTGTCCAGCATATAACTAAAAAACTCTACTTTAGAGAGTTTAGATTTATGATAACAGGACGTATTATGACACTGTTTGAATAGATAAACAAGCGCGCTGCCAGGGCACTTGTGTTGAATTTTTAACCACTTGACTAATAGTATAGTAGCGAGGGGGTTTAGCGAAGGGACACCCTTTTCCTCAAACGGCTGTGGAGTAGGCTTTAATTGCACTTCATATCCAGGAGGAGGCCCTCAACAGAATTTTGAGAAGTTAGACCACGGATCGTGGGTGATCCAGATTCAAGATGACCAACAATGTGCATTATGAAACGGCTCCGGCGCGGGTTTGTGAGTTTTTGTCATTCGTTATTTATTTTACCAACAAAAAACCACCCTTGCGAGTGGTTCTTTGACCATCTGCACACCAGTGCATCAGAATCACGTTTGTCTAATGATAATGTATCAAGAAAAACCAGAAATGTCAATCCCTGGTTTGATGAGAGGCGTGGACCTGGGGGGAGTTGAACCCCCGCAATCAGGTTTGACAGACGTAATTCCGCACCGGCGCAGGCCCACGCCGGTTTCAGTATAACACGTGGGCTAGGAATCATTTCCCTGACTAACAGTATACCATGACCGCGGAAGCCCGCCGGATTACCATGGGCCCGTTCGAAGCTGCTTTGAGGCTAGGTGCACGAGAACAGAGAGTACCGGCGACTATACATCCAACTGAGACAAACAGTAAACCAAATGGAATAAGAAACGCAGATGATCTTAGCTGGCTGGGGTTTAGAGAATTTGAGAGAGATTTGGGAGTAGTGGTCGGGCAGATGTTAGAATACCTTGATGAAAAATAGAAAATCTTTAATATTGGTTAAACTCGGGGGTAGCCTGATTACAGATAAGAAAAAACCTTTTACGGCAAAATTGGATGTCATTAAACGTCTAGCAAAAGAAATTCACCGGGCCCAGGGGAAAGTTGATGCAAAACTGATTGTTGGCAATGGCGGGGGTTCGTTTACGCATTTTGTTTCAGAAGAATACGATTTAATTAACGGATTAAAAAACTCGACTAGTTATAAAGGATTGGCCCAATTGCAAGAGGCAACCGTAAGGTTAAATCAAATAGTAGTCCAGGAGCTTATAAAAGCAGGCGAAAATGCTTTTACCCTTCATCCTTCAAGCTTCATCTTTGCCGACACTAAGCAGCTGAATAAAGTTTTTTTGGAGCCGCTACTCAAGTTGCTCACGCTGGACATGCTGCCGGTGGTCTATGGGGGAGCGATTTTTGATTTACAAAAAGGAGTGATTGATTTTTCAACTGAAAAAACTCTTAACTTTCTGGCTTTACAGCTGGGTAAATATTACAAGATTGAGAGAGTCATTTATTGTAGTAAAACAGATGGCGTCTACGATCATAAAGGTAAGACAATCGCGATGATAATGACAAAAGATTTTCCCAAAGTTAAGAAATTGATTGGCAAGACAGAGGGCATAGACGTCACGGGTGGAATGTTGCACAAAGTTGAGGAGTCTATAAAACTGGCCAAAAGTGGAATTCCATCGCTGATTATCAATGGAAGTAGAAAAAATGAGCTTCTTGATGTACTATTGATCGGTTCTCATCACGGTACGCTTATAAAATGAATAAAGATAAAGAAAAAAGAGAAGCCGACCAAGCCTTACCCTGGGGAGTAGGGGTGATTATCAGGCACTCGACTGAACCAGATAAAGTTCTTGTAGTTCAAGAAGCAACATCTGATGGAAATATTGGCAAAGAAGTGGGGATGCTTACTTTTCCTTCAGGCCACGTTGAATTTGGAGAAACACCAGAACAAGCAGCCTTAAGAGAAGTTCTGGAGGAAACGGGTTATCGGATTGAAATAGATTATTTACTGGGTCAATATACAATTCCGGGCATAGTTGGGTTTGCTTTAGTTGCTAATGTTGTGGCTGAACCTGATTGGTCATTTATTAGACCCGACGACGTGCTGAATGTGGCTTGGGTTTCAATTAATGAATTTGTAAATGGGGGGTCTAACTTGCGGCCTGGAAATCAGGCGGCGGTTGAAGATTATTTAGCTGGTAGGCGCGAGGTAATAAGAGATTTGAGATGAGGCATGTTATACTAATTATTACTATTAATGACAGAAAAGTTGTTGGCTCTTCCAAAAGGTACGGTTGTTCCCGATCATCTCGCCATTATCCCAGATGGTAATAGGCGCTGGGCCAGAGCCCGGGGGTTAGATCCGATTGAGGGCCACAGGGCCGGTGCCAAGCGTGCGATGGAACTAATTCGTGCCGCCAGAAACCTTGGAGTTCACACGACCACTTTTTGGGGCTTATCAACTGAGAATTGGCGTGAGAGAAACGAAAAGGAGGTCAAATGGATCATGAAAATTATTGGTAAAATTATCGATGATAATGTTGATGAGGCAAATAAAGATGGTGCGAGAATTGTTCACTTGGGTAGGAAGGAAAGATTACCCAAGACTTTGATCGACAAAGTAAATGAAGCGGAAGATAAAACTAAAAATAACACTAAATTTATTTTTAATATTGCCCTGGACTATGGCGGCCAGGACGAGATTGTAAGGGCGATTCAGAAAATGATAAAAGCGAAAGTTAGAGCAGGGGATGTCGACATTAAACTTGTTGATAAATATATGGACACAGCAGATCAACCTTATCCATACCCAGATCTTTTTATCCGGACGTCAGGCGAACAAAGAACTAGTGGCCTTCTGCTTTGGCAGAGCCACTACGTTGAAACCTATTGGGAGGACGATCATTTTCCTGATTTTTCTCCTGAGAAAATGCGTGAGGCGATTTTGGATTACTCCCGGAGGCGAAGAAGATTTGGTGGGAATGACGCGGTTGAGCATTTAAAATTCAAGCCCGAGTTAACGGCTAAGCTGGAGCTTGATTGGTGGCGGCTATCAAAAGTTCCCGAAGGCACCAGATTCAGAGATTTTGTAATTGCTTACCTGGCTGAGCAATATGGAATCAGCAAAAAGCATGCCGGAGCGGCGGCCAAATACCTGATTTGGGCCCTGGCTAATGGAAATAAGAAAGATTGGAAAGCTGCTACCCGCCATTTGAAGAGCTTTTACAAATTAATCAGGGACCACATTAAACTGGCTTTCGAGCCCGAAATCGTGGCCAGTCTTAAAGTAAAGTTCTGGCAAAATCCGGAGGATGAAGCCGCAAGAGCGCTTTACGCGGAGGAATACAGAATTAGTGATTTTCAAGCCGCTAAGGCAGCCCATTTGCGGGTTCTGGCCCAAAAAGAGCGCACCCTGGCGCTTGAGAGTGGCAACGAAACTCATTGGAAGCGGGCCCAGGATTATCTTCAAAAGCACTACAAAGCCCTCAAGGACCGCGTTGCCTAATTTTTGCCTCTTGACACCACTTGTTCTCCTTTGATACTTTGTGATTAATATAAAAATATAGCAAAATGGATGATACTACTAAGAAGAAACTAAAACTGGCCAACCTTCCTGATTTACTAACGGTTCGAGAAGTTGCCGAACTGCTGCGAGTTTCCCCTTTAACAATTAAAAGGTGGGGCAAGCGCGGTAAACTTCCGGCCATCCGCATTAACTCTCGCGGCGACCGCAGGTACAAAAAAGAAGCCGTCCTCTGGCTTTTAGGTATACAAGGAAAAGAAGAATAGTGTAAAATAAATTCATGCGATTTACTGCCCGAACTCCAGTCTTAGTGGGTGTCTTATCTTTCCTAATTGCCGCTGGAGTTGTTACTATTTGGTACCGTTTGACTCCGACACCGGAAAACATTATGGCGGCGGATTTGGGGTCGACTTCCTTTAGAGTTGGTTGGTACACAGCCAAACCAACCAAGGGTTGTACACTGGCAATTGCTGATGCTCCTTGGCGGTTCGTAGCTTGGGATTTTCTCAAATCTCAGTTTGACCGCCACTATACAGGTCTATATGTAAATAGAGCTTGTTTTGTTGAAACAGCTAATACCCACCTGGCAACTTTCACCAACCTTCTGGAAAATTATCCTTATCGGGTAGCCGTAATGGTTGGACCCAGAAGAGTCGAGCTTCCGATTGGCAATCCCGTAATTACTAAAAAAATTAGTGAGAGTGAAGAGCCACCTCTGCCTGAACCTGCGTATGGCGGCGTTACCTATGAAGACGAAACGCCGGTTGTTGGAGCGCTGGTTTATTTTTACAGAGGCTTGGCCGATGAGTTCAGGTATCCCTTAGCCGTGGTTACCAATAATGACGGCAACTACGCCATAGATCTGGCTAATTTCGACGATTCTGACGATATATCTACCTACGATTCATATCTGGTGGATGTGGTTGATACAGAAGGGAAACAGACACGCCAAATATTGCCACGCGACATTCACCAACCTTTCCCGCCGATCATTGTTAATAGATGAAAAAAACTCTAGCTCTATTAATTACAATAGCCCTTCTTTTTTCCTCTGTTTCTCCGGCGCTAGGGAATGGAAGATTGTATTTTACAGGAAGTAAGGAAAGTAAAAGTAGTGGTGGAGGAGGTGGGTCAACTAATACTATAGTAGTCAGCGGTGGAGGTGTTGTTAGCTCATCGGGTGCGGGTGGTGGTGGAGCTGCGTACAACGCTCCAGCTCGAGATCCTGGTGGCGGTGGGAGCGGCGGTGGAGATGGTGGCGGTGGGAGCGGTGGCGGGCTGGTGGTTAGTGGTGGTGGTGTTCAATATGTACCTCCACCGAAAGAATATAAAGTTGACGGCAAAGTTGTTTCTCAGACCGAATATGAAACGGTGGTCAAAGAGTCTCTTGCTGCCGATGCTTTTTTTAAGGATTTTGTAGCAAGTCTAAATACGTCTACTACCGGGAGTACTCCTCAATACTCGTTTAATCTCCAAGGTGTACCACCTGCCAGTACACTTAACACAACACAGAATGTCATTCAGGAGCAAAGCCTGGCCCAAAATCCGTTTAGTCTAAGTCAAATCTTCCAATCCACTCAACAGCAAAGTCTGCAGCTAAAAGCAGAGGAAACGGCAGCCAAGCAAGTTCTTGAAGCAACAAGAGCGTGCAACACCGGTAATCTGTCCGCCTGCGCTTCGGCGAGAGTAATTACAGGGACGTTGAGCCCGACAGTTGTCCAGCAGGTTGAGAAAAGTATTAATGATGACAAAGTTGCATCTAATTTAATTGGGGCGGTAAACAGTTGCCTTGGTGGTAGCAGTTTGGCTTGCGGTGTTCAAAGCACTTTACAGAGTGCTCTTCCAAGTGGTTATGGTTCAAGACTAGTTGAGGTTGCCACGCAAGTTGCACAAACTTATGGCCAGCAGACTTTATCTACATTATCCGACGAACAAACGCAGAGGTTTGTTTTGGCTACTGTCGGTTGCGTGACAGATACCTCTGGCTGTGTTGGTCAGGCCGTAAGTCAAGCCCTAAGTCGACCCTTGCCTGAAATTGCTCAGCAGGCCATCAGCACACTCTCCCGAGATGTATGTAGAGGAGACGCGGCTTGTTCTGCTGAGGCAGCTCAGATCGTTAATGAAAGGCCAGCTGAGGCACGAAGATGGGCCATTCAGCAAGAATTTAATAGCTTATGTGACACTGCTTGTCAGCAGTCTGTAGGTGGAGTCCCCGTTGGTTTGCAAGATGAGATAATTGAAGCAGCCGGACTCTCCAAATCCATAATTAATCAAAGACAGGCGGTCGTTGGTGCTGTCGTCGGGGCTGTCCAGGGTTTGGCTGCGGCGGGGGGTTCGGCCGCGAGCGAGTATTGTGGACGTAATATCTCTTCGATCTGTACGGATATTAGGGAGGGGAGTCTTTCGCCGACCCAGGTCACCGCGCTGATTTTTGACGATCAAGTCTCAACAGTCGGCTATGACCCGCGCGATTTAGCGGTTTTGCGGGGAATTGGCGAGGACAATTATGAAGCTGTTAAGGAGGGGTATCGTGTTGGCCAACTTCAGCTGGTCGATCCTAATAGCCCTGCGTATCAACAGTTCTACGCTGCCGTCAATGGCCAGCCGGTTATCCCAAGTTTGACGCGGGAGCAGCAGAAAAGAGCTTATCCAGGTATTCGCAGCGTTGGTCAAGGTGGTGTACCGACAAGTGTTGAGACTATCCGAGTTACACCTGAAAGTCTTTTACAGGGCCAGCTTGAAGCGGCTCGGGGGGTAAGCTTGGGTTATGTTCAATCCGAGCAGGGGGAGGACTTACTGGCAGGTAAGCCCTTTGCCCGCTTTGCTCTGGAAAATCCGGTTTTAGCCGGCCGTATTGGCAATTTCTTGACAAACGGGGTGACAATTCTGGCTGGAGCTGGGGAAACAATTTCTATGTCTAGTCGCACAGTTCTCAACCCAGCAGAGATGGCTAGGTTGACAGTTATTGCACCAAGACAAGAATCGCTTTTTTTTCCATTACTGAGTGCAGTTCAGACGATTCGGGAGAACAATCAAGAGTTAAGAGGATTGCGAGGGGAAGAACGGCAAACGTTTTTTACAAACAGGGCCGAAACATTTGTCACGGATCGGGCAACGTATGAATCTTGTAATAGTGGTAATGGCGCATGTGCTGCCTGGAACGCATACAATATTATCAATCAAGCTGCGCAAAAACCTGGCGCAACGGAAACAACCAGAGCAGTTGCCCAACAGGCTGCCTCAAGCTATCTACTTAATTTGGAAACACAAAGACAAGATGCAACAACTATTGATGTAATTGCTGGTGTAGGCTCATTTTTCGGTGGAATTGCTTCACCCAATATCGGACTTGATTTATTAGTTGGTCAAATAGCTGGTGCCGGGCAAACAATTTTTAGAGAAATTTTTATTGACACACCTCAGGAAGCCCTGGCCAGAGCCGGACGGCAGTATTTGTGGGAGAATCGTGGGCAAACTGATGAGGCAACAGTGAATTCTTTGCAACAGGACTCGGCTGCAACTTTTTGGGATGGTGTGGCAAGAATGTTTCGAAATATGGAACAACAAGCAACAGTTGGAGGTGGAATTGATGTGGGTCTGGCCGGTGTTGGTACAGTCCTCGGCCGCGGTGTCCGCGCACTGGCCGGCACCCCCACTGAGGTTGTCGAACAAGTCGTAGTTGTCCCTCGAACCAGCGTTGCGGATTATACCCCCCGGACGTCTGGCCCACTTTTTGGTACCCAACCTGCCTTTACAAGAGGGGCCGCCAGAATAGGGTTTATTGACAACTTAGCTGACGATTTTAGACGTGGACTTCTTGAAGCCGAGAGTTTTGTCTTTCCAGAGAGAGACCCATTTGGTGGCCTTCTTGGCGGTGCCCGCCGCTCGGATCAACTTAATGCTCCTGGGAGAATTGGGGGTGGGATGGGTGAAACTGTTAAAGCAATTACTGGAAGAAGTGGGAGAACTTACGATTTACAAAGAACCGGCTCGGAAGGAAATTTTGTTGTTGACGTAGTTGATCCTCAAGCCGGTCAACTAGCTGGACAATATCGAGTTTATACAAATGACAACTACTCACAGGTCCTAAATCAAAATCCTGATTTACCTCCTTTGCCACAGGAAGTCGAAACATTCTATTCAAGATTCGATGTTTTTTCTCAGTATCAAGGAGATGGTTTATCAACTCTAATGTTGCAGGATGTTTTTACTGAGATGGAGAAACTTGGAGGTAGGCATATTGAGAACTTTAGTACTATGGGTGCGGAGAGACTTCTTTCCAGATACATGGATCAAGGTTATAAACCATTTATTGATCCAACAACCGGTCAGGAATTCTGGTACAAAGATTACTTCGAATAGGTTATAATGGGCACGCCCATTTGGATGATAAAAGAATTGGTTTCAGTTTACAAGTTTAGTGGTAGAGATGTAAGTGTTCATCAGGTTCACCCTGACAAAGGTGAGAAAATGTTTGGGCAGCAGGCTCGGGTGGTTTCCCGAACGGCTGATTTTATCGCCGTTAGTTTTTTAGTTAACGAAGGATCGCAAAAGGAATTTGGTTTTGATGTCTTTAGCAAATTGGATAAAGAAAGATTTGAAGTGTTAGTAAATTCATGTAACGACTACGCCGAACTGGCAAAAAAGTTATCAGAAATTGTTCCGGAAGGAATTGTTGTTGCTTTCTAATTTTTCTTGACAAAACATACACACTTGTGTATTGTGTATGTATGGCGATGGTGAGAATGCAAATCTTGGTTGACCCTGAGCTTAGAGAGGACATATTGGCCTATGCTGACGAGTATGATCTTTCCATTTCTGAGCTGGCCAGGGAGGCGTTTGGGGATAAAGTGAAGCCTAAAAAGAGGGGCAAAGGCAATGCTGGAGATACACTTCTGAAAATGGCGGCTCATGGGTTCAAGGGTGGTCCAAGAGATTTGGCGACCAATGATGAGTATTTATATGGGAAGGACGCTCCATGATTTTTATTGACGCCGATGCCTTTATTGGTATTTACAAAAAAAGTGATCCTCATCACAAGAACGCTGTGAGAATATCTGAGAATTTACAGGAAGATGGTACCGGCGTGGTTACTTCTTGGGATGTTGTAGACGAAGTGGCGACAAAACTTTCGTATCAAGTGGCCAGAAAGATTGCAATTCAGTTTTTAGATGATTTGGGTGGCGGAAATATAAAAGTTGTGTTTGTTGACAGTAAACTGGCCAAAAAGGCGCAGAGAATTTTCAAAAAACAAACTTCTAAGAGGGTTAGTTTGACCGATTGTACCAATATGGCCATTATGCGGGAGATGAAAATTAAGACAATTTTTTCTTTTGACATCCACTACGAGCAAAATGGCTTTAAGTTTTTGGGGTAGAAAAATGTAGTATAATTGATTTATGGCGCTTGTGTGGGACTATGATCCGGGGGAATTGGCCAAAACAGAGTCTGGAAGGATAAAAATACTGGAGCGGCAGATAAACTACGGACCCGGTGAAGGGGAGAAAATTAAAGCAACTGACGTTAAGAAGTATTGGAACAAACTAAGTCTGTTTCCTGAGAGACAGCGACTAATGGAACTCCTGATATGGGGCAAAACTCGATCTTAACCCTGGAACAAAACCTTGTTTTTGGCAAGCTTGCGGAAAGTAAATATTTAACCGGTAATTTTTACTTCACCGGTGGTACGGCCTTGAGTGAGGTATATCTCAAACATCGAGAAAGTGTTGACCTTGATTTTTTTTCGCAGGGCGAGTTTGACACTCAAACAGTATTTAACGAAATTACTGGAATTGCCAGAAAGCTTGGTATTAAACTGAAACCCCAGCGAATTGAAAATACTCACATTTTTCTTTTTGAGTTCTTGAACAAAGTTCAATTAAAGGTAGACTTTGCTCTCTATCCACACAAACAGCTTGGTAAAGCAAGTCAATATGGGGGCTTTGAAGTAGATAGCAAGCTGGATATTGCCGTCAACAAGTTGCTATTGGTTGGTAGTCAGCGACGAGAGGTAAAGGATTATGTCGATTTGTATTTTTTGCTCAACGAATTTACAGTATGGGACTTAATTGAAGGGGTTAAAACAAAATTTGGAGTTAAACTGGAGCCATTTGTTTTAGCGTCGGATTTTTTAGCGGTAGAAAATTTTGACTTCTTGCCCAAAATGCTCAAGCTGCTGAAGTTGAGTGAGCTAAAGAAATTCTATATTAACTTATCGGGAGATTTGGGGCAAAAAGCATTAGCCTGACTGTTTGATCAATTCCCGATAAACCCAGACGGTGGCAAGAGTAGTAACGGGGATGGTAATCAGTGTTCCTATGAGTAGGAAAAGTATTCCTAGTACATTAATTCCTACGATAATAAGGCCAAATATAAACAACTGCCAGCGGGCATTTTTGGTTATTCTCCAGGACTCTTTAATTGCGGCAATAGGTCCAACTCCTTTATCAACTACTAGCAACGGGGCAAACTGAAGTGAAACCCCAAGAAAAATTCCGGGAACGATTAAAAGAATGAGTCCCAGCCCGACAGCCAATCCGTAAATTAAAGAGGTAACTAAATATTTGAAAAAGATGCTCACTTCCGAAAAAAGTGTCTGCAGAGTAACGTCGGCTCCGTCGTAGATATTAAAATTAATGCGCAGAAAGCCCATATCAACTAGTACTGTAGCAATCCAAGAAATAAACAAGACGAGCGCGGTGAAAAAAGCCGCTTCATCAGGGAGAGCGTTTGCTATGAACTTTGGTGCGTACTTTAAGAGTGTGATAATAATCATTACCAAAATGAAGAATTTGACTTTAGCTCTAAACCAATCCCAGCCATATTTAAGCGCGGCTTTTTTGTCAAAATGCTTTTGCCTCATTGATTTTAGTGTAGACTATTTGCTAATCTAAATACAAGATGTTTTTGTTTGGTCTGGCCGTCCCACTGGATGTTTATCAGGATTTAGTGCTTCAGGATAAATTTGAGCAAGCTTTTTCGGAGCTTCCTGCAGAAGAAAGAACCGTCGACCAGATCGTTACTATTTACAACAATCTTGAGGAGGAGATTTCTTACGAATTTACCGGGGAGTTAACTGTTGATGGGAGTCGCGTGAGCGGAACGACCGGTACTTCGGGGATCGCTTACGGTCTGGTGCCCAAAGGTGACTACAAAGTCAGCGTGGAGGCAATTGAAGGAGTGGATGTGAGCTATCCTGAAGTAGCTTCGACTCGCCCGGGTGGGGAGACGATTTTTATCGGAGTGAAGAATGGGGAGGGGCGGGCTAGAGGTTTGAGCCTAGAGGTTAGAAGCTTAGTTAAGGAAGTCTATGCCCAGGAGCAGGAGGCGACGGATAGCGCTAGTCTGGCCGCCTTTCGAGTTGAAGTTTACCACGACGCCAATGGCAATAATCAGGCTGATCAAGGGGAAGAGACTTTGCCCTGGGCCGGGGTGGAGATTAACTTGGACAAGATTTCCACCGAAATAACCTATGAACTTGTAAATGGCTGGAATTTTATCTCTTTCCCCATTATTCCCTCCTCAATTCGCTCAGCAGCTGAGCTTGTTCAAGATGTAGCCGAAGATGGAGGCTATGTAACAACTGTGGCTACCTGGGATGGAGA
>Ga0155736_101_pt3 | contig 18518 bp, 24 predicted proteins | sample RifCSPlowO2_01_FD_107390 | JGI IMG/M metagenome (GOLD analysis project Ga0155736, IMG submission 107390) | Candidatus Woesebacteria bacterium RIFCSPLOWO2_01_FULL_44_14 | reverse complement strand
TTGGCCGGAATTGATAGTGTTGTAGCTGATGCGACGCACATGCCGGTTACCATTGCCGATGATGCGATTACTTGTGTTGTCCGCGGCTGCGGGATTGTCCTGTCCGATCCTATCCTCTTGCGCCAAATCCGCATCACCGCCGGATTGTAATGGTATACTGTTTTCGTGGAGACTTTGGCCTCAAAATCAACAAGTTGGCTCTCCTGGTTTTTCAGAGGGCTGCTTTTGTTGGGTGGAGTGATTTTAGCGGCCCGGCTTTCTGAGTTCTCAATTATTAAAGGGAGTTATTTCAGGGCTTTGGCCGAGGGCAATCGCATCCGCAGAGTTCCCATCACCGCTGCCCGCGGGAAAATCATAGCCCGCGGCGGGGAAGAAATTGTCGGGACGCGGGCTGACCAAAGGGAATATTTTTTGGGTAGCGGCGCCGCGCACTTGACGGGATATCTGGGTGAGGTCGATGAAGATGAGGTGGGTAAGATTGACGGGTCATGTCCACAGAAAGGCCCGCACAGGCTGGGTCAACTGGTGGGCCGCAGCGGCTTGGAGCAGCAGTATGATTGTCGGTTACGCGGCATTGATGGTGAGGAATTGGTTGAAGTTGATACAAGGGGGAGAAAAGTAAGAATCATTGGGACAAAGGAATCGGTAGCCGGTCAAGATCTCAAAACGCACATTGATTTTCGGCTTCAGAAAAAACTTGCTGAAGTGATGGAGGAGACTAAAGGCGCGGCTGTTATAATAGACGGTAAGGGGCAGGTTTTAGCCCTTTATTCTTCTCCCAGTTTTGATCCTACTGATGTTGCCAAGTCAGTGGAGGATAGACAGCTGCCGCTATTTAATAGAGTCATTGGTGGGGCTTACCACCCCGGCTCGGTTTTTAAGCTGGTGACAGCTACAGCCGCCCTTGAGGAGGGGAAAATTGACAGAGATTTTGTATATCTTGATACCGGGTCTGAAGTAGTAAAAGCTGACCCCACGGCCCAAATTCCCCAGGATTACGTTTACACCAACTGGTATTTTACCCAGTATGGCCGCACCGAGGGGGAAATTAACCTTGCCCGTGCGCTCACCAGGTCAACTGACACTTTCTTTTACAAAGCCGGAGAGTTGGTTGGAGTGGATGCCCTTGTTTCCTGGGCTCAAAAGTTTGGATTAGGGGAAGCCACAGGAATTGACTTATCGGGCGAGATTAGTGGGCTTATTCCCAGCCCCAAATGGAAAATGCGGGTTAAAGGTGAGAGATGGTTTTTGGGAAACACCTACCATATGGCCATCGGTCAAGGCGACCTGGCTCTAACCCCCCTTGCAGTTAATATGATGACTTCGGTAATAGCTAACCGGGGCAAGCTCTGCCCTCCCACCATAGCTGGAGATACCAGCTGCAGTGATCTGGCAATTGACAAAGATAACATTGCTTTCATTAAAGAGGGCATGATTGGGGTTTGCCAAGCGGGTGGCACAGCTTTTCCGTTTTTTGATTTTGAAGCCAAATCTGGCGTTTCTGTTGCCTGTAAAACCGGAACCGCAGAAACCGAAGAGGAAGACAAAACTCACGCTTGGTTTACGGTTTTTGGTCCTGCCGATAATTCTGAACTAGTTATGACGGTTCTGGTTGAAAAAGGTGGTGAAGGAAGCGCGGTCGCGGCGCCCATTGCCAGGCAGGTATTTGATTTTTATTTTAACCCATGAAAATTTCTGACGAGCACTACCCCGTAAATCTGAAAAATATTTCTGGTGCTCCAAGGCAGCTGTATGTCAAAGGTGCACTTTTAAAAAAAGACAGTAAGGCAATTGCCATCGTTGGCAGCCGGCGCATGACTGACTACGGCAAACAAACAGCTTGGCATTTTTCAAAATATTTGGCTGGTAAAGGCATTACCATAGTGTCTGGTTTAGCCCGGGGTATTGACGCTGTGGCCCATACAGCCGCACTTGCGGCAGGGGGCCGGACAATTGCTGTTCTCGGCCATGGTTTGGACCGAATTTACCCGGCTGAACACGAGGGTTTGGCCCAAAAAATTTCCCAAAATGGCGCGTTGGTGACAGAATTTCCTCACGGGACCCTCCCCCAGGGTAAAAATTTTTTGGTAAGAAACAGAATCATCTCCGGGCTCTCATTGGGAGTTTTGATTGTAGAAGGGGCGCAAAGAAGCGGAACTTTGTCGATTGCGAATTGGGCCGCCAATCAAAATCGGGAAGTTTTTGCCATTCCCGGCAGGGTTGATTCACCAATGAGTTTTCTGCCTAACTACTTGATCTCCCAGGGCGCGATTTCTGTACAAAGACCTCAGGATATATTAGAGTATTTAAGACTATGAACTTGATTATCGTTGAGTCGCCGACTAAGGCCAAGACACTCTCGCGTTTCCTGGGGAGTAGTTACGGCGTTGAGGCCACCATGGGCCACATTAAGGATTTACCCAAAAGCAAGCTCGGTGTAGACGTTGACAAAAATTTTGCTCCCGATTACCAACCCATGGTAGGGAAAGAAGAAGCGATTAAAAATATTGAAACTAAATCCAAAAAAGCAGGCAAGATTTATATTGCTACAGACCCTGACCGTGAAGGAGAAGCAATTGCCAATCACGTCAAGGAGATTGTTGGTAATGGCAAAACCAAGCGGATCGTCTTTCATGAAATTACCAAAGAAGCAGTTGAGGAGGCTATCGCTCACCCCAGAGGAATTGACCACCACTTGGTTGACGCCCAAATTGCCAGAAGAGTTCTGGATAGGTTGGTGGGTTACAAGCTCTCCCCGATTCTTTGGAAAAAAGTTCGTAGGGGCCTGTCCGCCGGGCGCGTGCAGACTGTGGCCGTGCGCTTGATCGTTGAGCGCGAGCGTGAGATTGAGAAGTTTAAGGCCCAAGAATATTGGGAAATTTATTGTGACGTCAAAAAAGATCAGCAATTCAGAGTTCAACTGATAAACAAAAAAGTTGACAACAAAAAAACCGCGGACAAAGTGGTTCATAATCTTAAAAAAGCAAAATATGTGGTGGCCAACATTAAAAGAAGCGAAGTTAAGAAAAATCCCTACCCGCCGTTTACGACCTCAACCATGAGCCAAACCGCCTCGCGGCTTTTTGGCTGGTCAGCCAGAAGGACAATGAGTACCGCTCAAAAGTTGTATGAACGGGGTTTAATTACCTATCACCGTACCGACTCGGTCAATATTGCTGTTAGTGCCGTTGCCAAAACCAGGGAATACATCAAAGCCCAGTTTGGAGACCGCTATCTTCCGGATGCCCCCAGGTTTTACAAAACGACTTCAAAATCAGCTCAGGAGGCACACGAAGCGATTCGCCCCACTAAGCCCGACGTTAGTCAGCCAAAAATTAAAAAGACAAAATGGTCGGCCGACATGGTCAAGCTTTACAGTCTTATTTGGAAAAGGTTTGTGGCCTGCCAGATGGCAACCAGTATTTTTGACCGTACGACGATAGACGTTAAAGCGGGTGATTACTTGCTGCGGGCGAGTGGCCAAATCTTGAAATTTGATGGTTGGAAAAAGCTATACGCCGTCAAGATGGAAGCAGACGATGTTATTCTGCCTGAAGTAGCCGTTGGCGTCACACTTCAGTTAGTTAAAGTTGACCCCCAACAGAAATTTACACAGCCGCCTGCAAAATTTAACGAAGCTTCACTAATTAAAACTCTGGAGGAGTTGGGAGTTGGAAGGCCGAGTACTTATGCGCCTATCATCTCAACGATTCAGACCAGACAGTATGTGGAGAAAAGTGAGGGAAAGTTTACTCCGACAAATATTGGCATAGCCGTGGCTGATTTTTTGGTCAAGAATTTTGAATCGGTTTTTGAATATGACTTCACGGCTGAAATGGAAAACGATTTGGATAGAGTCGCCGACGGAGACAAAAAGTGGCAGGGCGTGATTGGAGGCTTTTACAAACCATTTGAAAAGAAATTAAAGTCGGTGGAGAAAAATGCCAAAAGAGTCAAAATTGAAACCGAAAAGCTAAACAAACCCTGCCCCAAATGCGGCAAGGAAAGCAAGGGAGAGCTCGTTGTCCGAGTTGGCAGATTTGGTAAATTTGTCAGTTGCAGCAGATTCCCGGATTGTGATTACACAGACCGTTATGAGGAGCGTATTGGTATGAGATGTCCGGACTGTAAAAAGGGACACGTAATAATCAAAAAAACCGGGAAGTGGAAAAAGTTTTTTGGCTGCAGCCGCTACCCGGATTGTAAATGGGCTTCCTGGAAAGACCCGCGGGTGAAGAAAGAAAAAACTGCTAGTTGACAGTTTGTGAAAGTTTCCTTTAAAATTAGATTCCGGTGGGAGCTGAACGCACAACCGGATCTCCAGAAGACGTAGGCCCAGGTAAATGTGTTGTTTATTTAACCAGAATACCGCCCCATATTGCAGAGTTAATTGGCGAAAAGGAAACTGATTATTATTTGAATGCCCGCGACAAGGGTGATACCTTGGTCAAAGCATTTGTCACACTTTCTCTTAACGGCTCAACGGCTACCATCCACAAGATTCACAAAATGGTTGCTCGAGAGGGTCACGAACTACCTAGTATTTTTAGAAAGTTCGTCGACGACAACTCAGACAATGGCTATAAATTGTTTCTAACCAACACTGACCCATCCATAATGCCTTTGCCGGAGTCTTTTTGGGACAAGGTTGGCGGTTTTATAAAGGATGTAATTACAAACCCGCCAAGTTTTGGTTAAATGAACGAACTATTGACTTTAAACTTGCATTTTAGTAATTTGCAGCTATAAGCTGCTTAACATTTAATCGGTTTTTGTGTTAAGGAGGTGATAAAAAATGGCAGAGCAGGTATCAAGTACACCGCTTCGAGAGGTATTTTTAGACAAAGTAGTTGCTTTTGAAAAAGCTTACCCGGACGAAGGAGAAAAACTTGGTGGAGAACTGCTATCTTGGGGTTCATTTGTCGGAGGAGAAGAAGGAACCTTATGGGACCTTATTGAATCCCAAATTAGATACAGAGCAGGAATTTACCAAGTAGAAGGCCATGAGACAAATCCTGAAGATTTTATCGACTACCTTTTTGCACCAAATCCGAAGGGTGAAATTACAGCTGATATTATAATGGGCAGATTACAAGTTGGGTGAGTCGGCAGATTTGGCAAGTTCGTTGGTTGCAGCCGCTACCCGGATTGTAAATGGGCTTCCTGGAAAGACCCAAGGGTTAAAAAAGGACAAAAACTACCTTGAAGATCTGGCCGGCTTTTTACCCTCAGAGAGTTTAAAGGCGATATAGACAAGAGCAATGGCAATCAGGAGTAGAGCTGTTGACACTTGTGCCGAAGTCGTTATGTTCCAAAAATTATCCGAGTTCATTTTATAACCCTTTCAAATTTAAAAGAGAGCCACATACCGGCCGATAAGTTGCCGGAGATGTTGGAAAAAGTTTTCAACCAAGCGGCTTTATTTCGCACAGTCATTAAAATAATCATAGCATTTTTCACCAGTTGATTTTGTGGAGTGGGTTTGGTAAAAAGACACAATGATTGACAGAGAGGGCGGCTTAGATTCAATCAAATATTCACTTCTCTCCCGAGATGCTATTTTGGCTCACATGCAGGCAGGGAATGTCGCAATTGACCCCTTTGATTCAAGAAATCTGGGGACTGCAAGCTATGATGTGACTTTAGGATCGCATTTTTTTAGGGAGCAAGCACCGGTTACTATTAATCCGGGATTTTATTCTCCCTGGGATCGAGATCATATTAGAGACGTGTGGGGGAGACCGGAATACGCGGAGCGGGCGCGTATGGTGTTTGCAGACTCCAGAACACCCGTTCCCGAGGGTATCGATCCTGATGATCGCGTTATTATCATTCGACCCCAAGAGACTGTGCTTTGTCATACTCAGGAATTTATCGGTGGGAGGAACTGTGTAACAACAATGATGAAGGCGAGGTCTTCTTTAGGTAGGAATTTTATTGAAATCTGCAAATGTGCTGGTTGGGGCGATGTAGGTTACATTAACCGATGGACGATGGAAGTTACCAATAACTCACGATATTATGCAATACCATTAGTGGTTGGCAGGCGAGTTGCTCAAATTGCTTTTTTTCAAGTTGACACTTTCTCCGGAACTGACTATGTGCAAGAAGGTAAGTACCAAACGGAGCAAGATCTAGAAAGAGTAAAGAAAGAATGGTTACCCCACCACATGTTGCCTCAGATGTGGAAAGACTGGGAAGTTGGAGAATCTGAATCTGATGCTTGAGAGATCCAAACAACAAGTAATTCCCCACCAGTGGGCCTTTGCCGGCGATAAAAAAAGATATTGTAAAGAATCAGTAAAAGGATTCCTGCCGGAAGAGATTAGACATTTGATGTGGTCGCTAGATTGGCCGGTGGATCCAAATACGCAAAATATGCATTTAAACTGTTTTTATGACATGCCCAACTGCGGGTTACCTTCTTCAGGAAAACATTGGGGTGTTGATATACAAGTTGCCGTAGGGACCCATGTTTTAACTCCCGAAACCGGAAAGATCGTAGAACTGTCTATTAACGAGCGGCAAGCGATGTTGGATATTATAATGATTGGGAATTCTGGTATTTATTATATTTTTGGCCATTTAGATTGGAAAGTAATTTCTGATAAATTTGCCGAGATTAGGGGATTAGTAGTTGGTGAAGAAGTGAGGGTAAAGAAAGAGGTTGATCAGCGTGAAATGATCGGGGAAGTAGGATATTTTGGGAGGATGTCTGGGAAATTTTTAGAGACGGTTCAAGAAGATGTTAAAAACGTCTACGGGGATACAAACAGCCATCTTCATATAGAATGTTGGTACCGATGGAAAACACCAATAAATCCTCTTTTATTATTCAAGAGGTTATCCTAGTTTTCAGTCTGACTGAACCACTTAATATCAGTAGTTGACTTGTCCTGGGCGGTTTGGTAAAAGGCATTTATGTCAGAGAGGGTTAGTCCTAATCTAGAACAGATAAGAATTTATAGCTCAAAAACCGAAGTTTATCAGGACGAACTCGTAAAAGTGAAGGTTGAGGCGACAAGATGGGATTATCGCCTTGTTGGGGTAGATTATGAAGATGATTATAAAAATTTCTTGGAAACAGATTCATGGATAGTTATAAATAATTTTGTCGTAACTACGCCCGGCGGAATGGTGAAAATGGATGAGCTGCTTGCCTCTTGCTGGCAATTTATAGATGCGGGGAGGTGTACGGATGACTTTTTTGGACGGCCGCGAGCGGCCAGAAAAACTTTTACAGTTTCCATCCCGATAACCCCATCAGTTTGGAGAGCCAACGCTGATCAGTGGGGTGCCTACCTTTTCCCCGGGATTTTGGGTGATGGAATGAGATTTGGTACTCTCCATGAAATTGATCACGCTTTAAGGTATTCAAAAATGGGTGAGGATGAATATAGGGAGCGAAGTAGACTGGACGATGAACAGGCAGCCTGGAATGGAGCGCTCAAAATAATGAGGGACCTGCGGTCTGGTGGGGTTGACCTTGAACCCAGAATGACCGATCGCGAACTAGTCTCCTTTGCCAATAAATATCTTGCCACGCACGAATAGAAAACCAGACAAAATTGCTCGATATCTGGTAGTTGATTTCTTTCGGGCAGTCTGATAAAAAGTCTCAGTGATTGAAAGATTCCCTGGTGCAAATGAAATTGCCCCCGAAAGAGAACTGTTTACACAAGATGGTTACCGCTGGTTTGTTTATTCTGCTGAGCAAACTGGTTTGCGCTTGATTTGTCTGGAAGATTTAGACATTGGTGTTGTTGTGACGACAACGGTTGCCAATCCTGATAAGCGAACTGCGGCACATAGAGCTTGGGCTGGAGCCAGACACTCACGCGCGCCGGGGATGCCCTGGGAAATTATGCAAGAGATGGGTGAGAAAGGAGTTGACCCGGATCAAAAACTCGATGAATTGTTCCGGGGATATGGTCACGCTTCAGTTGGTGACATGGCCAGTTTAGAAGTTGATATTGTTAATTGCCCGATGCATTTATGTTTTGCGATGTTTAATGATACAGCCATCAATTCAGGTCAGGAGAAGTCGACTCGCTATCAGAAAAAATTTGGTGGTGCGGTTTTGCACGGGATGCGACATTATCTGCCTGAAGATATGCTGGCCGAAGCAATGAATAATTTGGAAGGGCAATACCAAGAATTTGGTGAGCTTTCTTTACAGTTTTTTGCCAAACACCAGGAAGCTTTGACAGTTGCTTTTGATGAATTTTATCAGCCTACGGACAAGAAAGAAGAGACTTCGTTGAATTCAAGAGTTTTGGATTGCGTTCGGTATTTTTTGCTTTTTGGACAGAATAGTGGCTTTTCGCTCGAGACCTCAGCCCGTGACTGGTCGCGCCTGATTGGAGATTTGAAAGCTTCACCCATTGCTCCTTATCGAAAAATAGCGGCACAGGTTGAAAGACTTTTAGCTCCCAGCCATGAGGAAGAGGAAGAGTTGGGTTATAAAGCTGAAGCACCAGGATTGATTCGGCATACCGAGGTCTCGAGCACAACAAACACCAATTTATCTGAATTGAGGGAATTCATTGCTGGACAGACGGACCTTTTAGAAAAAGTGGCCGTGAGGCGAAACTTTCGAGAATTTGTGGAGCAAGAAGTTGGCTTGTTGCCAGGAAGATTTAGCGAGGGAGATAAAATGGCCGCCCAGTACCTGTTAATTCTTTGGCCTGGTTTTGATCGAGGTCAACTTCTAGACTGGGTTCGTGATTTGCCACTCGAGTCGAAAGAGAGCATAAGTGGCATTATTTTTAAAGGACATGATAATTATCACGAGATGAGTGATTTGGCCAGAACTACCGGTATGACCCTCACTTTTGAAGGTTTTTTGGGTGAGTTGCGGGATTTAAATCGCCACCGGGCTTGGGGTAGATTTGTTCCCTTACCATTGGTTTTTGGCGAACCGATGAACGTCGATACAGCCTATCAGGTTATGGCAAGAGGCTTTGGCTTGCCACTTTATTTAGGTAAAGAAATGCCAGGATTTAATAATCTGCGCCAGGAGTTTATTAAGGATATGGACCAATATTATCAAAAGTTATACTGTTTTGTCGGAGATTTGTACGACCAGTTGGGTGAGACAGTCGATTATTCTTTTGTCATAAATTTGCTTCCTTTGGCGCACCAGGTCAGTCTTTGGATGCACGCGGATCCGAAACAAGCGCTTTACATGACACATCAGAGAGTTCGACCTGGGGGGCATATCAATTATCGAGATCAAGTTTGGAGAGCGAATATGTTAATATCTGGTTCTGACCCTTATCTTTCTGGGATGCAGTTGGGTGAGCGGCCAGATCCGGCCAGTAGGGATGAGTTTTTTAATCGGAGTTAGTCTATGATATGAAAGTTTATTTAGCTGGTTCAATGAGTGGAGGGAGAGAATTTGCCGATGGACTTTTGGCAATTAATAGTGTCCTACAAGAGTTTGGGCACGAGGTCTTAACGCCGTTTGTGGTCGATGAAAGAATTAGTGCGACGAGATTTCCGGGACTTCAAGGACAAGATGAAGCAAGAGCCGTTTTTGAAGATGACTTGCGACTTTTGCAGCAGGCTGATGTGGCTATCGCCGAGATTTCTCAACCATCAACTGGGGTTGGGGTAGAAATCGGTTTTTTGGTAGGACTGGCTCGTCTTTCTGGGGCTGAAAAGCCAACATTATTTTTAAGACACCAAAGTTTGGAAGGCACTCGCAATTCGAAAATGGTTGAGGGGAATGTCCACGGCAGCCTGGTTTATTACAAGCCGCACAATGTCCACGAGATATTAACTGAATTCTTTAAGGATTTAGGCCAAGAGGGAAAGGTTAATAAGGAGAGGGAATAACTATGCCCAACGAGCGAGAGGGCAGTTTTGTAGTTGTTGAAGGAAGCGATAGTTCTGGTAAAGAAGTCCAATCTAGCTTGCTTCATCGAGCACTTGAAAAACAAGGGTGTTCAGTTAGGTTTTTAGATTTTCCCAGATACGATCACTTTTTTGGATCTTTGGTTGGACGTTATTTAAAGGGAGAGTTTGGTGAAGTCTTTGACGTCCATCCCGCGTTAGCTTCTTTGCCGTTTTCCTTGGATCGGTTTGAAATGAAAGACACAATTGCTGAATGGCTTGAAAGTGGAGATATTATTATCTCGAATCGTTTTATCGGATCAAATTTAGCACATATGTCAGCTAAACTTCCTGCAAACGAGCGCGAAGGTTTTGTTGAGTGGCTTGAGGAGCTTGAACACGAGAGATTGGGAATTCCTCGTGAAGATTTGGCTGTTTTTTTACACGTTCCGGCAAGAGTTGGTCAAAAATTGACTTATGCTAAAGATGAGAAAGTTTATATGAGGGGTTTGGGTCGTGGCGATATCCATGAGAGAAGTCTACAATATTTAGAACTTGTGGTTCAGCAATTCTTATGGTTGGCTAAAAATAGAAAACAATGGGTGGAGATTACTTGCATGGTCGATGAAACAGACTTGAGGCCTGTTGAAGATATACACAAGGATATCATGCGTATCATCAAAGAGCGGGCAATAATTACATAAATTTCTCCTTGACGGCTTCATTTTTTTCTTCATATAATGCCTTTGGTTATGACAGAAAAACTGACTGGGATTAAGGGGCCGATGTTTTCTGAAAAAACAACGACTTTGATTAGCCGAGTACACAGGGCTGAACATGCAGGTAAAAATATTAAAGTCTTTAAACCGATTGTTGATGACAGATGGGAGATGACAGAATTTATTCAATCTCACAACAAGGTGCAACTTCCAGCCACTCCAGTTAACAACTCGGTTGAGATACACGAGCATGTAGCTTTGGGTGAAACTGATTTTGTAGCAATTGACGAAGCTCAGTTTTTTGATGAGCAAATTGTAGATGTGGTTCGGTATTTAACTGATAATGATGTTGAAGTTGTCTTCTCAGCATTACCACTTGATTTTAAGGGCGAGCCATTTGGTCCGGCGCCAATACTTTTCGCGATGGCAGACGAGATCGTTAACTTAACTGCCATTTGTAAACACCATGATAATGGCAAAATCTGTGGAAGGGAAGCAACTAGAACTCAAAGAATTGTCAACGGCGAACCGGCTCACTACACCGAACCAGTAATTTTAATTGGAGCAGAGGAGTCCTACGAAGCCAGATGTATTGACCATCATGAAGTTCCCGGCCGACCCGAGCCAAAAATTGTTTATAAAGCTCCAAGCGAGTAAAATATCTTCATTGTGGATAGAATTTTTGAATTAATCAAAAAAGAGGAGAAACGGCAGAGGGAGACCTTGATGCTTATTCCCTCTGAAAACTATTCTTCCGAAGCAGTTCGGGAGGCTTCGGGGAGTATGCTGGCGCACAAATACTCCGAAGGTTATCCGGGCAGACGCTATTACCAGGGCAATGAATACATAGATGAGATTGAAAACCTGGCCGTTGACCGAGCCAAAACTCTTTTCGGCGTACCCCACGTTAACGTTCAGCCCTATTCCGGCAGCCCCGCCAACTCTGCCGTTTTTATGGGGCTACTCGAACCCGGAGACAAAGTGATGGGACTAGCCCTTTCCGCGGGCGGACACTTAACCCATGGCCACCCGAAGATCACCTTTTCGGGCAAGTTCTTTAAAAGTGTGCAATATGGCGTAGGGAAAGATGGGTTGATTGACTACAAAGACGTTAAGCGTTTAGCGTTGGGCGTTGGGCCAAAGTTGATAGTTGCCGGAACGACGGCCTATTCCCGAATCCTTAACTGGAAAGTATTTGCCGAAATTGCCGATTCGGTGGGGGCAATTTTAATGGCTGACATAAGCCACATTTCCGGACTTGTAGTTGCTGGTGCCCATCCGTCACCCGTTAGATACGCACATGTTGTGACAACGACGACTCATAAAACCCTGCGTGGTCCCAGAGGAGCGATGATTATGGTGACCAGGAAGGGTTTGCGCAAAGACCTGGCTATGGCCACTAAAATTGACCGAGCCGTTTTCCCGGGTTTGCAGGGTGGGCCACACAATCAACAAACTGCGGCAATTGCAATTGCCCTTCGCGAAGCTCAGGGTAAACTTTTCAAAAAATATGGTCAAGCGGTGGTTAAAAATGCCAAAGCGTTAGCTAGTGAGCTTATAAATCTTGGATTTGAGATAATCAGCGGTGGAACGGACAACCATCTGATGCTGATTGATCTGCGAAATAAAGGAATTTCTGGCAAAGAGGCGGCGATTGTTCTGGAAAAAGCAGGAATAGTTGTCAACTACAATTCAATTCCTTTTGATCCTAATCCGCCCATGAACCCATCAGGAATACGCATTGGCACACCCGCAGTTACTACACGGGGGATGGGGAAAGCCGAAATGAGAAAAATTGCAGGGTGGATGGACGAAGTATTGAGTAGCCAATATTCAGTGTCAAGCGTCAGGAGGCAGGTCAAGGAACTTTGCCGAATATTCCCGATACCTTTATAATACCCTCAATGGCTATAATTTTTGACGGGAAGAAGTTTGTCAAGGATCGTGAAGTGGCGTTGCGCATCCGAATTGCGGGTATGGGTGGAGTCAAACCCAAACTGGCTTCAATCTTAGCTGGGAACGATCCGGCCAGCACTTTGTATGTAAATCTTAAGAAAAAAGCCGCAGAGAGAGTTGGCGCTGAAGTGGAGATTTACACCATTCATGATCGCATTGGCCCCGATCACATTGTACGACTCATAAAATACCTAAATGCTGATTCCCAAACCCACGGGATTATGGTTCAGTTACCGCTACCCAAACGGCTGAGAGAAAATCAAAACGAAATTATCGGCGCAATTGCTCCGAACAAAGACGTTGACGGTCTGCGCGCTGACAGCCCCTTTGTCCACCCGACCTCTCTGGCAGCGCTTCAAATTTTAGCCTTTGCGGAAAGCTGGTTAAAAAGAAAAATTAAAAAATTGGCGGTGGTTGGCGCTTCAGGAATGGTTGGGAGACATGTGGTTGCTGAGGCAGTTCATCTAGGCTACAAAATTCAGAAATTTACCAGTTTGAACAAGGGGCAGCTGCGGGTTAGAGGTTCAGCAGCGGATGCAATGATTACCGCGACGGGCAAGCCGGGTTTGATTAAAGCCGATATGGTTGGTAAAGGGGTAATCGTTATAGATGTAGGTAGCCCCAAAGGAGACGTTGACCCAGCCGTATCTAAAAAAGCAGGATTTATTACCCCGGTGCCCGGTGGCGTTGGCCCCGTGACCGTTTTCTGCCTGCTTGAAAATTTGGTGACAGCAGCTTATGCTCAAAGTATATGAAAATTCAGTTAACAAGACCTTGGGTTAAAGCACTTTCTGGCCTGTTTATCAATATGTCTGCCGCCTGGTATGCCACGGTGTTTATTGGAGCGATCATAACTGAAGTTGGAGATATTTGGATATTGATTACAAATTTATTTTTTGGTACGATGTGTTTGGTAGTTTCGGTCAGATTGGAGGAAATTTTAGAAAATGAATAACATTGATTTTGCGTCGCTCAATGTTCGTGCGCAGATTGCCTTTGGGATTGCTTTGATTGCCGCGCTTTTGGTTTATATTGCTTTCTTCAAAGACGCTCAAAAATCCTCCCACAAAAAATCCGCTTGAAAATTTGGTTGGCAGTTGATATACTTCATCCAAACAATGTCAGGTGAACAAGTTTCCAGAGATAATCCGTACCCAATTCATATGGGAAAGGAGAGAAATACAAGATTACGGGCTTTGGTTGAGAAAAACGATTGGAAGATGGCAGGAACTATACGGCGTTACATAGACCTTGGGATGTGGTTAGATAATAGATTACAAAGTGAAGAAGGGTTCTACCTCTCAGATCCGTTGGAAATTGTTCGCAGAGCGGTGGAACTTTGGCAAGTATTAAAAGAAATACAAAATGATCCTAATCAAGAACTTCATGTGGTGAGATTGGGGGACGACGGGCAAGTAGTTGAAGACGTCTCCCTTGTTATTCCCAGCTTGATAGAATTGAAAGGTTACCAAAGATAAGTTATAATACTTCAAATACACATCTGTCAGGTGCTTCCTGATTTCTTCTGACAGATGGACGAGATAAGGAAGCAATCTTTTTCAAAATGGCAAGCGCAAAGAAAATCGACGTAACTTTGGAAGAGCTGATGGAAGCTGGTGCCCACTTTGGCCATCAGTCCAAACGGTGGAATCCTTTGATGAAGCCGTATATCTATGGCGAGAAGGATGGGGTTCACATTTTTGATCTGGCTAAAACCCGCGAAGCGCTCCTTGAGGCTTTGGAAGAGATCACCAAAGCTGCAAAAGAAAGTAAAGTAATTTTGTTGGTGGGTACGAAAAAACAAGCTTCAGACAAAACGAAAGAAATTGCCGAGGCTACCGGGATGCCTTACGTTGCCGAGCGGTGGTTAGGAGGAACTATTACTAACTTTGAGCAAATGGCCAAATCCATCAAAAGGCTTGAGGAAATGAAAAAGAAAACGGCAGATGGAGAGTACAAAGACCTGACCAAAATGGAGAGGCTGATGAAGGCCCGTGAGATAACCAAAATGGAGCGCAAGTTTGGTGGCATTGCTAAACTTACAAAAGCGCCTGATATGCTTGTGGTAATTGACATTAAAAAAGACAAAGGCGCGGTGCGGGAGGCAAGAGTAGCTGGTATTCCAGTAGTTGGGATCGCAGACACCAATGCCGATCCCAGAAGCGTTGATTTTCCGGTCCCCATGAACGATGATGCAACTAAAGCGCTGGAATTTTTCTTGGAGTTGGTGGGTAAAGCCGTTAAAATGGGTAAGGGTAAAAAATGACTAAAATAACTATCGATCAAGTCAAAAATCTAAGGGAAAAAACCGGGGCACCGGTCATTCGGGTTAAAAAAGTTTTGGAGGAAGTTGCTGGCAATGAAACCAGAGCCTTTAAGCTTTTGCAAAAAGAAGGTTTTGAAAAAGCCGCCAAAAGGCAAGGGCGAGAAACCGGCCAGGGTGTTATTGCAACCTATTTGCACCACAACAAAAAAATTGTGGGTGTTGTCGAGCTTCTGTGTGAAACAGATTTTGTCGCCAGGAATGAAATGTTTAGTAAGTTGGCTGACGAACTGGCGATGCAGGTGGCATCCCTTGATCCAAAAAACGCAGACGAACTTATGGATCAGGACTACATTCGCGACACTCAAAAAAAGATTAGTGATTTAGTTAAGGAAGTGATTGCCAAAACAGGTGAAAACGTTCGCATTGGCAGGATTTATCGTATAGAATTAGGTGATGGACGAGAGTAAAGTCAACGCCCGCATGCAGCAAGTGCTTGATCTTGTTGCGGGGGATGTTTCTTCAATTAGAACCGGAAGGGCCACGCCAGCGATTGTTGAAAGCATTGAGATTTCCGTCTACGGTGGTGCTCAAAAACTCAAGGTTCAGGAGTTGGGAACCATTACTGCCAGAGACACACAAACGATTATTATTGATCCTTGGGACAAATCAATTATTGGGGAGATCAGGAAAGGCATTGAGCAGGCCAATGTGGGCCTGTCCCCGGTAGTTGACGAGAATATTATTCGAATTAACCTGCCGCCGCTGACTACCGAAGACCGCGAAAAGTACATAAAAATCTTGGGGACAAAACTTGAAAGAGGCAAGGTGATGATCAGACAAATTCGCGGCGACTCTATGAAAGACACCAGGGAAGCATTTGAGCAAAAGCAAATCAGCGAGGATGAGCGCTTCGGCCTCGAAAAGCGCCTGCAGGAGCTAACCGACTCTTTTATAGCCAAAATTGAAGACATTGGGAAAAGAAAACAGGAGGAGCTTCAGGGAGTTTCATGATTACCGCCATTATCGTTGCTATTGTTGCTTTGTCGGTTTTAATTTTGGCCCACGAATTGGGCCATTTTTTAGTGGCTAAAAAAGCCGGTGTTTGGGTAGAGGAATTTGGGCTTTTCTTGCCCCCCAGGCTTTTTGGAATCAAAATCGGTGAGACGCTTTATTCAGTAAACGCCATCCCTCTGGGAGGCTTCGTTAGGCTGCACGGGGAATCCGGTGAAGACAAGCTTACCAAACCGGGGCGGGCATACGTGCGAAAAAGCAAAAAGGCCAAAGCGGCCGTGGCAGCGGCAGGCATTATCACAAATTTTATACTGGCAATTTTTGCTTTTGGCGTCTTTTATAGTTTCATGGGTTTCCCGAAAGAGACGGGGCGGGTGGAAGTTGTTGAAGTAGCAACCGATTCACCGGCACAAATGGCCGGCCTTGTCCCCGGTGACGTCATTGTTAAAATCGGTGATCAAGAGGTAAAAACAAACGCAGATTTTATTGGTCTGGTAAATGAGAACAAGGGTAAGACGGTTAAGATAGAACTGGAAGGAAAAACGGTGACGGTTAAACCCAGGGAAAACTTCCCTCAAGATCAAGGTCCGGTTGGAGTCACCATTACCAGCCAAGAAATTTACTTTCCGCCGATTTGGCAGCGGCCATTTTTGGGAGTGACCTATGGGTTTAAGGAAGCTATCTTTTGGGGAGGGAAAATATTTCTGGGGCTGGGAACAATTGCGACGGATGTTTCCCGCGGTCAGGCGCCCAAAGGGGCGCTTGGGCCTTTTGGGATAATCTTAGTTCTTCTTGAAATATTTAAGCAGGGGGTGTTACCGGCGGTTAATTTCATCGGGATTCTCTCGGTTAATCTGGCCATAATTAATATTCTCCCAATTCCGCCTTTTGACGGTTCAAGAATAGCTTTCATTATTGTAGAAGCAGTGACAAAAAAGAAAATGACCCAGAAGATGGAAACACGCGTTTATGCCGCAGGTTTCATTCTTGTAATTGGACTTTTTTTGTTCATGACCTATCGTGAAGTTCTGCTTCTTATTTCCGAGAAATCAATCCCGGCTTTCATCGAAGCGATTTTGCAGTAGTTTTTTTAATTCCCTTTATTCTTAGCACTGGCGGATTGTCTGGAGGAACATCGTCTCCCTTGGCGTATATCTGAATTTCTTTGCCGGGAGGTATTGTGTAAGTATCCCCTTTTTTTCTGACCCATTCATCAGGGACAAAGCGATATGCACTCTTGCTACCGGGGTTTCTTCGAAACATACCTCCTCCTTCTGGTCTGTCTTCTACATATCCGATGACGGTTTCATAAGGCCCTCTTTCTATAGAAAGCGGGACTATTTCTTTTGAATCTACAGTAATCTCGGGTGCTTCTCCTGCGCCTATATAAATTTCAACGGGTGACATGAGCGCATTATAAAAAACAATGGCAATTTGGTCAAGGGTTTGGTATATTTGATTGGATGTTGCAGACGAAATTATTTCCCAAAACCAGGAAAGAACCGCCTAAAGAGGCAGTCAGTATAAATCACAAATTATTAGTGCGGGCCGGTTTTATCGATCAATTGATGGCCGGCAGCTGGACGCTCTTGCCGCTGGGTTGGCGGGTTGTTACTAAAATTAACCAAATTATCCGTGAGGAAATGAATGCTATTGGCGGGCAGGAAATGCTTATGCCACTTCTTCACCCCAAGGAAATTTGGAATGAAACCGGTCGCTGGGACAAGGCCGAGGACATTATGTACAAACTCAAAGATTCGCGGGATAGGCAGTATGCTCTTTCTTTTACCCATGAGGAGATTGTGATGGACCTTTTGCGCAAAAACATCACCAGCTATCAAGATTTACCGGTGGCGATTTATCATTTTTCCACAAAGTTTAGGAATGAGCCCCGCGCCAGATCGGGGATTTTGCGGGGGCGGGAATTTATGATGAAAGATCTCTATAGCGCGCACGTTTCTGAAGAAGACTTGATGGATTACTACGAAAAGGTTGGGGGTGCTTATGCCAGGATTTTTAAAAGATTGGGTTTTGATTTTAAAATTGTTGAAGCCTCGGGCGGGGTTTTTACAGATAAAAATACTCACGAGTTCCAGATCTTAAATGCAGGCGGTGAAGACACTATTTACTACTGCGAAAAATGCGACTGGGCCGTTAACAAAGAAATTTATGGAGGAGAAAAAACCTGCCCTGACTGTGGTGGTAAAGTAATTGAGTCGGAGGGCGCCGTCGAGGTTGGCAACATTTTCCCGCTGGGGACTTGGTATGCCGAACACATGCGGGTTTATTACACAGATGAAGAAGGAAAAAAGAAACCGGTTTGGTTTGGAAGCTATGGCATCGGTCCAACCAGAGTCATGGGGACGCTGGTGGAGGTTTCCCACGACGACAAAGGCATTATTTGGTTGCCCCAGGTGGCCCCTTTTGATGTACACCTGATTGAACTGCCCGGAGCCAAGGGAACAAAGGAAGTATATCAAAAATTGCAGGAAGCGGGTATTGAAGTTTTGTGGGATGATAGGAAAGTTGGGGCAGGTGAAAAATTCGCCGACGCGGATTTAATCGGTATTCCTGTTCGTTTGGTAGTATCCAAAGAAACCGGTGACAAAATTGAATGGAAAAATCGCAATTCCAGCAAAACAGAATTACTAAGTTTCGACGAGGTTGCAAAAAGATTAGGAAGTAAATAAAATCTAAATATGGCGGATGATCCTGACATAGAGCTTGCA
>Ga0155736_102_pt2 | contig 19462 bp, 19 predicted proteins | sample RifCSPlowO2_01_FD_107390 | JGI IMG/M metagenome (GOLD analysis project Ga0155736, IMG submission 107390) | Candidatus Woesebacteria bacterium RIFCSPLOWO2_01_FULL_44_14 | reverse complement strand
GGAAAACTTTATGCTCGACCAGTTTGGAGTTGATTGGTCGAACGGGCTGACTGTCGTTATTGACGGCAGGCAAGAAACTTGGGAGGTGGAAAACTCATCTGATTTTCTGGTCTTGGTCCCAATTGATCTTGTGGCAGGGAAACACACTATTGTCATTAAGCTCCAAAACGAAAACCTGGCCCCTGGGAGTGATCGTGTTTTGGGTATAACCAATCGTGGTTTTGAAGAAAAATATGAACTGATTCGGATTGATCCCTTTGTTTCTTTTTACCCTTATCTAATTGAGTTTGACTATCGCAATGCTTATGGTGTAGAACCGGTTCTAAGAATCGAACAAAAAAGTCTTACAACCAACTTCAAATTTCAGCAAGAGGCACCTCCTTTTTCGCCGGAGTGGACGAGGTTCAATTTTTATTTTGATCCTATTCCGACTAGTTTCTCAATCCTTGACTTAAAACTATTGGCTGCTCCGACCAGTAACCCCTTGGGAACTAAGTTGGAGTACACTAACCTGGCTGTTTATCCTGTTTTTACCAATGGAATGGTTTTTATCAAAGAGCCTGAGGTCAATCTTGCTGTTCCAGAAAAAATTAACTTTTCTAAAGTTAATCCGGTGAAATACACGGGAGAAGTTCGGGGGTCAGACGGCTCGCACATTATTGTTTTTTCAGAAAACTATTCGCCTGACTGGGAAATTCGTCTGACAAATCTGGGTGGAACAGGAATTACTTACGACCCACCTCATTTCTCAGCTAATCTTTATGCCAACGCCTGGTTTATGGAAGATCTTAAGGGTGATTACAATTTTGAGATTTATTATCAACCCCAGAGGTTACACAACGTTTTTCTGGGAGTTTCGGTCGCAACTTTGTTGACAGCAACAGGTTACTGGGTTTGGGAGAGAATCAAGAAATGAAATTACTACAGAATTTAAATCATCAAATTAACCGCTGGGCAAAGAGGAAATTTTTGCAGATTTCTGTTTTTAATTTAGTGATTATTCTTTTGTTTTTACTGCGCTCGGCTGGCTATTTTGATCCTTATTTTTTGATTAGCGTTAATTTGATTGTCACAGTCGCGTTGATTTTAGCCATTCCTCTTTTGGGAGCCAACTCCCGCACAATGTTTGTCGCGAGTTTGGTCTTTTGGCTCTTTGTCGGATTCTTGAGGGTTTTGAACCTCGATGTTTGGGCTGAGAGAACCGCAGTCTATACTTACGAAGCTTTAGTAATTGGTGTCGTGCTTCTGATTTATGAAGAAATTAAAAATAAGAACTTTCATCGCGGCTAATTGGGCTTGGATTAGTATAGTGGTATTGGCGGCGGCGGTAAGATTGCTAACTTTGCCCAAACTTCTTATTTTTACTCCGGATGAAGCCTACATTTCCTATTTTGTGGCCAGCATTGTCAAAGATTTTCATATCATCTGGATTGGAGTGAGCATTCTGGGTTTTGATTTCTACATGGGACCTTTTTGGATTTATGCCCTGTATCCGTTTTACGCGCTTTTAAATGGTGACCCGATGGTGATGGGTGTGCTAACCAGCTTAATGGGTGTAACTACAGTTTTTCTTATTTACTGGCTTGGGGGGAAGATGTTTAACAGGAAGGTGGGGATAATTGCGGCCCTACTTTATGCCACTTCGGCACTGGTGATTTTTTACGATCAGCGCCCTTACCCCCCCGGCGTGCCCATGTGGTTAATGTTAATGACCCTTTCTTTGTTTATGACCCAGAAATCAAACAAGTGGTGGATCGTCTTTGCCTTTTTGGCGGGGATGGTTTTCCATATCCATTTGTCATTGGGCCTTATGATTTTGGTTGGAGCTTATTGGGCATATCTGAGGCGAAAAAGCCTGAACAAAAAAATTCTTCTTATAAGCGCGCTCACATTCATCGTGACAATTTCTCCGCTAATTGCTTTTGACTACTTTCATAAAGGAAGCAATGTTACGGCACCGATTAGAGTTTTGAAATTAGCAAGGGGTGGGGAGTTTAATCTGAATTTTGAAACCCGCTTAAATTCGCTTTTAGGGGGTTTAAGTCGAATGTGGTATCTGGATCACGGTAACGCCAACGCCGATGAAATATTGTATCCGTGCAATACTAGAGGGAGTAATTCCACAACTGGTCCAGTATTGCTATTGTCAACTTTAACACTGGTAATTTATGCAAGCTTTCTTTTCGCCAAGAAAACCTGGCGTGATGAGAATAGGAAATTGTTGGCGCTGGCAAGTCTGGCTATTGTGATACCATTTCTTTTTCTACCGATTTTTAACCCTGTTGAATATTATCTCTTGGGCCTTTTCCCAATTTTGTTTTTAATAGTTGGTGTGTTTGTTGGCTCACTCGGGGGGCGAGTTCGTGGGTTTGCCATCATACTTTTAATTGCGGCGGCGCTTAATGGGGTTTTTACAGCTTTTAACGCAAACGGGGATTATGGTATGTTGGCCAGAAAAAGACTGATTGCTAGGGTAGGCCAGATTATTGGCGATGAAACGTTTGAGCTTAAAACCACAGGAGGCGCTTGTACGGGTGGGTGGAGATATCTCTTCCTGAGTTATTATAAAAAACCTTTAAGAAGTACTGAAGATGAGAGCTTTGCTTGGCTTTATCCGGATGAGGTTTCAAATAAACAGGCTGACTATACAGTGGGCGTGAAAGAAACTCGCCTTCCCGCATCCGATTTTGAGGGAGAATATTTAATTCAGGAAGGAGGCTTTAGCGCTTGGGTAAAAAGGAATTAATAATGTGCCCTGCCCAAAAGAAAAATATATAGACTTGAATTGTAATGGCCCATCTTATGACCTGATACCAATTGTCAACGATGGATGATCTTCCAACCCTTCTTTTGTATGTGATGGGAATTTCTACGAATTTAAGCTTTTGACTAACTGTCAAGAGGATTAATTCGGTGTTAAAAAGCGGTGAGGAGCGCATCCGCCATCTGGGCATTATTTTTGTGAGCGCTTTCCTTTTGAAGAGTTTATAGGCGCAGCCAACGTCGGTTAGGGCGACGCTGTTAAAAAGAATTTCAATAGTTTTGGCTTCAATGACATTGGCAAATTTTCTGGCAATGCCCATGCCCTCGCCTGAGAGCGAGCCAATTTGGCTGGTTCTGGAACCCAGGACAACGTCAAAGTCCCGGGCGTAAACCAGCATGCGCTCAAGATCACTGGCCAAAAATGTGCCATCGGGTTCACAGACGACGACGTAGTCCCCTTTGGCCTGCTTTATGGCATTCATAAAAGCAAAGCCATAGCCCTGTCTTTTCTCATAAAACAGTTTTGCCTTGGTCTTACCTACCTCGTCATCCGTGCCCTTTTGAGCGTTATTGTTGACGACGATGACTTCGTCGACAAAGCCGGTTTCAAAAAAATCGTTTATGACTTTGCGGATAGATTTTTTTTCCCGGTAGGTGGCGATGGCGACAGAAACAGTTTTCCCTTCGTACATATTTGAATTATACTCTAAGAAAGTGAGAAAAATTTTAATTATTTATGCGATTGTTTGCTTGGCAACAATTTTTGTTTGGAATGTAACCTCAGACGACTTATTCAGCTACATCTTTAGTTCCAGGATTTTTTCAAAGTTTGGGGTGAACCCCTATTATGTTCCTTATGACACTTTTAAAAGTGACGCTTTATACAGCTCGTTAAAAACGGTTTGGTCCAGTAAGACTTTTGACCATGGCCCGGCCCTTTTGTTATTGGGGACGGTTCTTACCAAATTGGCCGGTGATAATCTGTTTTTGAATATTTACTTGTTCAAAATAACCCTTGCTATTTTTAACTTTTTGACCGGGTATTTGCTGTACAAGATAAGTCACAGCAAGAAAGCATTTTTGTTATACGCCTTTAACCCCGTTGTTCTTTGGGACCTGGGTTTGGATAGCCACGACGAGGCGCTCGTGATTTTTTTCTTAGCACTCTCGCTCTTTCTTTTCTTTCAAAACCAGAAAGTGAAAAACAATGCCCTTGGATTCTTGGCTTTAACAGCGTCCTTTCTAGTCAAATTTACAGTGGCCATTTTTGCTCCGTTCTACACCCTCTTTTTTATGAAAAATAAGCAAAAAAATAAATGGCTTTTTTTGTTTGGTGCCGGTGTTTTGAGTTTGATTCTAGTTGCTCTGGCACATTTGCCATTTTGGGACGGCCTGGATATCTACCAACGTACGAGTTTAATTACCAATGCCGAATTTCCGTACCCGGCGCCAGGGATTTTTTTGGCAAGTCTGATTTTGCCCTTTCATCAGGCCAAATTTTTAAGCCAGTCGGTCTTCTTTATCGCCTATTTTGCCCTTACGGTTAAATTTTTGTTTGTCAGGCAAATTAATCCGGAGAGACTTGTCAGGTTTTTGGTGATTGCTGCGGCTCTGCTTTTTGGGTTTTACCCGACCTTACTTTTACCGTGGTATTTAACGCTGCCGATTTTTTTGTTGGCTTTGGCGTACGGAGTCAGTAAAAAGAAAGTTTACGAATGGGCTTTATACCTGGTTAGTGCTGGGAGTTTTTTCCTCCACTTGATTATCGCGTAAGCGGCCAAAACGATCACTGTTAAAAAGGTAACCCCCTTTCCCAGTTTGTATGACTCTGGCTCATATTTGAGTTCGACGAATCGGGTGTTGGGTTTGACATCCACGCTGCGCAAGTGCACGGGGGTTTCCTGGACAGGTACTTTCTCCTTACCGTTTAGGTAAGCATTCCAGCCCGGGCTATAAACCTCAGAGAGATTAATACTCCCACCGGCCACTTCGGAAGTGGCCAGAATGATCTTGTTTGGGGAGTAGTAGGTAATTGGTATACCAACTCGGGGTTGCCATGCTTTGTTTAAATAAAGTATATAATTACCGTATTTTTTGAGTGGTTCAAAGTTACTGTCAGCCAGCTCATGTGGAGAGATGACGTATTTAGTGTTTTGTTCACCTAGTGCAATCGCGTCAGGCTGAAGACGTTGAAATTTATAAACTCCTATTGGTGGAGTCGAGAGCGAATAATCATCCCAGTAGCCCCCAGTTAGAGCCCAAGATCTGGAAAGGTAATTCAATTGAGTTAGGGTGCTATGGCCCTCGATGAGTTCTAGATTATGTTTGACAGCTTCTTTCTGGGGAATGCAGCGATCAATGCAAAAAACTCGGTATTGATCCTGGTCTTGATTCAAAAAATTATAAACTTCTTGAGAGACAAAGTCTCGCTTTTGAATTGGTTTGGCCAGGTAAGACCAGGAGATAATGATTGATTCGGCAATAGCTAAAAAGGTAATGAGTTTACCGATTTTAATTTTCTCTACTGCGTAGCCGGCAAGAAGTGCAATAAAAATTATCACTAAAAACCAAACTCGTGTGGGAACGCGCATAGTTTGGTACCATTCCTGGCCAATGAAAATATCATAAAAGGGTGAAGCGTTTGATAAGGCGATGGCTGTGATTAGGCCAGCTGCGCACAGAATCAAGATTTTTTTGGCATTTGAAAGCTTGAGAAAACCAATTCCGGCTAATACCGACGGGACAAGCCCCAGAACTAAAAACTTCTCGGTATTGATTTGCCCCAGCCCGTCTTTATTTAAGACAGGAATGAATACATTAGTTAAAAATTCTTCCTTTGATTCCCAGACTGGGAAGACTTGGGGCTTTTTGGTCAGCAGTGTTCGGGTGGTGAGATCTTTCCAAGCCATTTGGGGTAGAAAGTTAATTGCCACCAGGCCAAAACCAATTATGGCCGCTAAAGAAAAATGAAGAAAACTTTTTGGTAAGGATTGCTTTTTGGTAAGTAGCAGGAGGACTGGGGTAGCAACAGCCGTGATCAGAAAGGTTATGGTATGTGTTTGGAAAAGCGCTGCCATTGAGATTGCCAGGAGAATAGTCCAGCCAAACTTGGGTGAGCGGGCAATTTTGGCAATTGTTAGAATAACCAGGGGTACCCAGGCCCATGACAAAACTAGGCCGACGTGTCCAGCTTCGAGATAGCTGACAACCCGAGGGGAAGTGCTATAAAGCAAAGCGGCAATCATGCTGGCGCGGGGGGAGAACTTAAAGCCCTCTCTGGCAGCAAAGTACATGGCAAGTCCTCCGGCAAAGATGTGTAAAAAACTGGAAATCAAAAAGCCAGCGTCAATTGGTAAAAGAAGGAAAATGAGGTTAGGTAGGTAAAACATGCCGGATTGGGGATCAGGCAGAAGTGGTGTGCCCGACAAAATATGCGGATACCAGAGTGGAAGAACATGATATTTGAATATCGAATGTTTAACAAAATAATAAATTGGCCAGAAAAATTCTTCCAAGTCGTTTCCCCGAGAAAGGAAAATTTCCGGCTTGGCAAAGATGGGGAGGAAAAGCAGAACAGTTACTACAAAAATCGGCAGAGAAATTGTGTATAATTTCCTCAGCATGCGCAAGCTGGCCATAAGTATATCACTAATTTTGCTACCGGTACTCCTGATTTTCAAGAACTTATTTGTGCCTGGCCCATTGGCAGCCGGCGATGCGCCTCATTTCTTTTTTGAAGAGTTGAAAGATTTATCATTTGAACCAACGGCTTGGACTGCCAGGGGTCACAATTTGGGAGGCATTAATCAGCCGCTTTGGCTTCACCCAGTGATGATTTTGTACCGCTACCTAGGTCAGCTATTGGGAAACGATTTAACCATCAGAATCTTGTTTTATTTACCGGCAATTATTCTGGCCGGTCTTGGACCGTTTTTACTTACCCGCTATCTGAAATTTTCAGGAAAAATCCAGTTTTTTAGCTCTCTTTTCTATCTACTTAATACTTACTTCTTACTACTTATCGATGGTGGTCAAGTTGGAGTGGCGCTGGCATATGGCTTTTTTCCCGTTACTTTACTTTTTTTGATCAAAAACAAGTTTTGGCCGGCCCTGACGATAACTTTTTTGTTGACTGTCGCCGATCCGCGGATAGCGGTAATCTGTTTTCTAACGGCTTTGCTTTGGAATTTGAATTCCAAAAATCTTAAGTTTTACATTTTACTGGTGGTGACGCTGGTAGGCTTGACGGCTTATTGGTGGTTCCCGCTGGCTAAGATCAGGCAAGCAGTTTCTCTTGGCATGCCGGATTTGACCTTGGTTAGGCTAAGACATGCCATAACTATCTTTAGTCCCCACTGGCCGGGAAATATTTTCGGCAAAGTAGCTAACCCACCCTGGTATTTTTATGGGGTGTCGGTTTTGATTTTAGGCAATCTGGTTTGGACCAAAAAAAGAAAGCTCGTAATTCTTTTTTTGGTGTTTGCGTTTTTGGCGACGATCCCCCTGGGTTCTGCTTTTCGAGATTCAACTAAGTTTTTTGTTCCCTTGGTTTTACTGGGGGGAATATTGATTGGACAAACAGTTGAGAAATTTAAGAAAAGTTGGGCTACCGCCTTGGTGTATGTTTATTTGATTTTTCTTGTACACCCGGCACTTCTGGGGAACTTAAACTTTGTTCTTTCTGGTAACAAGTATTCTGGTGATTTTCAAAAGATTTATGAAAACTCAAAAACCGATAATTCATTTTTCCGTACAGCCTGGTTTCCATCAGTGCACCCTCTGACTTTTGAAACGGAAAGTACACCCGCGCTAGACGCTAAGGACCTGGTGAACTTGCGACCGCTAGCGGCAGTCAATGCCGGGAGTTCGGATAATTTTAACTACATACATAGAGATAATTTTCTTGATTGGTATGACTTGTTGGGAATTAAATATTTGGTTTTTTCCGGGGATCCTAGGAATCCGTACCCAAATGAGGAGGAGAGACAAAGTTGGGATGACCTATTGGCCCTGACGGCCACAACCAGTGGCTTGGTCCGCCAAGATTGGATCACTGATATTTCCGTTTATGAAAACCCCGATACTCTACCACGCATTTTCTCCACGGATCAATTGAATGTTGTTATTGGTCCGGAACTAGCTACTAACTACCAGCTACTAACTACGGTTTACGTTGAAGATGGTAAATGGGATCCTCATACTTTGGAAGGAACTGCCAGTGAGTCAGCAAGTTTGGTATTCAACGGCAAAAATGAAACTGACCTGGCCATGAGCTTTTTACAAGATTATTTTGTTGGGCCTGCTGATGCTGGCAAAAACCAGTGGGCAGTTTATGGCCCTGAAGAATATTTAACTTATAAATATCAACTATTGATTCGGGATTATGTTTTTAATGACTTTGACTATAACCGCGGCATCGCTTTTTCTACCCAAGAAGGAGAAAAAATAACGTTTGAGTTTAAAGTCCCGGAAACGGGCAATTACGTTGTCGCCGCTCGCCGCGCCGGTCCTGACGGCGATTTTGGCTGGGAGACCTCGCAAAAGACTTTGAAAAAAGGCAGGCATAAGGAAGTAATTGCAAGCAACGGCAAATTATCGATTTTTAACGTTATCGCTTTAATTCCGAAAACTGAGTTCGATAAAGCCATCGCCCTGGCTAAAACATTTAACTTACACTTCGGGAGTGTAAGTGACGATGAGACAAGAGACTTCGTTTGGGAACAGGTCGAAGTGGAAAAAACCAGCCCGACCAGATATTTGGTGAATTTTCCCGAGAATGCGAGATGGATCGTGTTTACCGATTCTTATCACCCCGGCTGGGCAATGACTAAAGATAGACTGGAATATCCAAGCTTACCTGCTTATTCAATGGTCAATGTTTTTTACCGCCGCCCGGGCTGGGTTACCGCTGAAATGGTCTTTGCCGGTCAAGACCAAGTTCGCTGGGGAATTTGGGTTTCCACTGTCTCCATACTTACTCTTGCTATAATCTGGTTATGGAAACGAAAATAACAGCGCATTGTTTGGTTAAAAATGAGGAGAGATTTGTTTGGTACTCGGTGATGAGTGTGATTGATTTTATTGACGAGATTTTGCTTTGGGATACCGGGAGCACAGATAAGACAAAGGAAATCATAAAGTTAATTAGTAGAGAAAATAGTAAAGTTAAAACAAATTATTTAAAGAGCGTGACTCCAGAAGAGTTTGCGGATGTGAGACAAGCTATGCTTGATGCCACAGATTCAGATTGGTTTGTTTTAGTCGATGGCGATGAAGTTTGGTGGGGAGATAGCATGTGCCATCTCCTTTCAACAATAAAAGAAGAAGGCCATAAATTGGAGTCAATTGTTGTGCCGACGATCAATTTGGTGGGGGATATGTATCATTATCAGGAAGAAGTAGCCGGGCTTTACCGATTTGGAAACAAAAGGGGTCATTATAACCTGCGGGCAGTGAATAAAAACATACCTGGCCTGCATTCGGCTAATCCCCACGGCACCTGGGGTTGGGCCGATGAGGATGGGAAGCAGATCCAAAACCGTGATTCCAAAAAAATCAAGTTTATTGATGCACCGTATTTACATGCCAGTTTTTTGCAACGGGCGGGGGCACTTGCGGGCCAGAAAGACGTTCCTAAACGCGCTCAAAAACTAAAATATGAAATTGGTGAAACTTTTCCACTTGATTTTTACTACCCGGAGGTTTTCTTTCGCCCTAAACCGGATGTTGTTCCCAACATCTGGGAACCGATGAGTAATGAGTTTAAGCAGAAAGCCCTTTGGCAAACTCCTCTGCGCAAGCTTAAGCGCCGAATATTACCTGCGAAAGTGGGGTACTAACATGCAATGTGTTCTATGTGGATCAGACAACTATGAAAAATTGTTCAGTGTTGATGGCTTTGAAATCAAAAAGTGCCTGAGGTGCGGCTTGGCGCGGACTTTTGGCAAGCAGGATGTCAGTTACAGCCACTATCATCGGGATGCAGATTACAAACTTCACGAAAAATATTTTCGAAACATTTTTATGAAGCGTTTTGTATTGATGAATCGATTCATCACTGCAGGGAGGGTTCTAGATATCGGTGCGGCAACGGGTACCCTGCTGCAAATTTTTATGGATCACGGCTGGGAGGCCCACGGTGTTGAACCGTCGAGTAGTGCTGGCGAGGTAACCAGACGTGGTATTAAAGTTACAAAAAGCATTTTCGAAAAAGCGAATTTGCCCGAGAATTACTTTGACGCAGTAGTTATCAACCACACGCTAGAGCACGTTGCTAATCCACTGGAAGTTTTGATAAAGATAAAAACCGTTTTGAAAAAGGGTGGCATCGTTTATGTTGACCTTCCCAACTTTGGCAGTTTATCTTCCCAGCTGATGACTAAAAATTGGGCACTTCTCCTGCCCAATGAGCATGTGTATCATTTCACCCCCGACACATTAAAAAAAATTATCAAGAAAGCCGGCTTGAAAGTTATCTGGAGTGAGACTTGGTCCGGAATTTATGATGTGGACAGTGTTTTTGGCCATTTCTGGACTCAGCTTACCTCCGGCAAGCCCTACATGTACAAAAATTTTGTTTTCGATGTCCTCGGTATTCCCGGCAATATCCTTGCCACTTCTCTCAACATGGGCACCTCCCTAGCTGTGATCGGAAAGAAGTAGGTCTTGCTTTTTCTGCTTCGTGGATTTATAATTTGCGTATTATGAGCTCATTTATTGAACGTGAACTTAGGCTGGGAGATAGGGTTTACAGGAAGGATGGAGAAATTGATGTGGAACTGGATAAACTTAGGGAGCGCAGAAGCCCTGAGGAAATAAGGGAAATTGTTAATTCTGTTGGATTGGACCCCGAGTTAGTTCAAGAAATATCCCCACCTAAATTAGGCGAATTGGTGTCTTGGATGGAGATTGTGCCGGATGAAAAAATAGTACAACCTCTGTTTACAACAGAAGACTTAGAGGTAAATTTTGGTGGAATGGTTGATGAGGATGGTGACATGGTTGGTCCTTATCGAAATAAGTGGTTCACTGTGTTGGGGACAGATTTGGTAATAAAAGTAAATTGCGGTTATGACACGATAATTAATTTGAAAAATGGTGTGTTTGATTCACAAATTAAGGAAGTCGTACTTTCTGGATTGAGAGTAATTACTTAAAGAAGTAAAATTGGGCTAGTGAGAAAGTATTTATTCTTAATATTGCTTCTAGGGGTTCATTTGTTTTTACTTCTTAACCTGCAATTTACTGCCTGGCCGGAAATGCTTTCCTATCCTTATCTTAAAAACCACGGCTTTTTGCTCTACCGTGACATGATTCACCCCTACCCACCGCTTTTGACTCTTGTTCTGTCCTGGCTCTACAAATTTTTGGGTTACAAGTTAATGGTTATGAAGATTTTTACCTGGTCGTTGATTCTGGCCAATGACGTTCTTGTATTTTTGATAGTCAACAAATTGACGAAAAAGCTAGCCCCTAGCCTCTGGGCTCTAATAGTTTACATTCTTACCCAGCCTTTTTTGGAAGGCAATATGCTTTGGTTTGACAACGTGATTGTGACCCCAATTCTTCTGGGCACTTTCTTTATGCTTCAAAAAAAGTATTTTTGGGCAGGCTTGTCACTAGCACTGGCAGCACTCACAAAGCAAACAGCGGGTTTGTTTTTAGTATTGGGTATTGCGTATTTAGTATTTCAAAGATCAAAGATCAAAAATCTAACATCTTTTCTTGCCGGTCCAGTTGTTCTCGGGCTTGTACTTGGATTTAGACTGTTAACTGAAAATCAGTTTACCGATTTTATTAATTGGACTTTGATCTATCCGGCAACAAAGTGGGGGCAGTTTCCGGGCTACATTGACTTGGCTCTTTCTCAACGTGAGCTTGTAGTACTTGTACTACTTGTGCTACCCGCCTTCGCCGCTTTGCGGCTTCGGCGAGGCAAGCCTGTGATACTTTTTTGGTACTTTCTTGTTTCGCTGGTGATGATTTACCCCCGTTTTTCCTTTTTTCATGCCCAGACAGCCATAGCCTTTGTGGCGATTATTTTTGGTTTGGTTACCTCCCGCGCGCGGCTTACTTATTTACTCTTGATTATTGTTGCGATCTCCTTGCCTGCAATCAGACTTAATTGGCAGAAACCACCACGCTTTTATGGCGCCAACGAACAGCAATTAGCCCAAGTTATCAAAAATAAGACCGCCTCGGATGACAAAATATACTTGCTTAATTTATCCTCTCAATATTATGTTTTGGCTGACCATCTGCCAGCTAAACCCTGGAGTGATAATTTTGGTTGGTATTTTGCCATGCCGGGTGTAGAAGAAGAACTGATTTTGAGATGGGAAAAGAATCCACCGTCGGTTATTTTCTGGAGGGATGCCGAGCCGGGAGCTTGGTGGGAATTGGGGACATATGAACCGCCCAAACTTACAAATTTCATTCGCGCAAATTATACTAGGAAGGAGGAGATTCAAAAGGGAATCTGGCTATGGAGAAAAAATTAAAAATTGCTTTTTTGAGTTTTTTTAGTGGAGAGATTGAACGTGGAGTTGAAGTATACGTGCACGAGTTAGCTAACCACCTAGCGGATTTTGGACATGAAGTACTGGTAATTCAGAATGGTCTTAAGGTGGAAGGATCAAAATACAAAACAATTTCCATTGGAATGAAAATTTGGGGCGGACTGGGTAGTTACGGTCCAGCAACCTGGCCATATTATCATTTTCTCAATGGTGTCTTTACTTTGAGAGCACTTAAATTTATTAAAGAGGATTTAGACGTGGTTTTTCCTACGAACAATATGCTTCAGAGCTTATTTATCAAAATTTGGTCGATGAAAAATAAAGTAAAATTCGTGATTTCTGCCCAATCTGGATTAGGTCTTGACGACAGAATAAATGCGTGGTTGTTTCCCGATGCTTTTGTAGCCCTGACTGGATTCCAGGAGAGATGGATACAAAGAAATAACAGCAAAATTAAGACAATAGTAATCCCGAATGGCGTAAATGTTAGTGAATTTGGTTTGCAAGTTAAACCATACAAGCACAATCTGCCTGGTAAAGTTATACTAAATGTCGCTGCGCTTACTTTTTGGAAACGCCAGGAACTAGCCATAAAAGCTGTTTCGAGATTAAAAGATATATCGTTACTTTTAGTTGGACAAGGGGAAGATAAAGAAAAATTGGAGAGGTTGGGGAAACGGTTTTTACCGGGTAGATTTAAGATTATCTCTTCGCGTCATGACGAGATGCCCTCTATCTACACTTCGGCTGATGTTTTTACTTTTCCAACAGCGAGCTGGGAAAGTTTTGGGATAGTTTTAATTGAGGCCATGGCAAGTGGTTTGCCGGTCGTGGCTGCAGACGATCCCATTAGGAGAGAAATTGTTGGTGATGCTGGCTTGTTTGTTGATCCAACAGATACGAAGGCTTATGCCGCAGCGCTTCAAAAAGCTTTGGATGCCAATTGGGGAGACAAGCCCCGCAGGCAGGCTGAAAAGTTTGATTGGGACAAAATTGCACTAAAATATGAGAAACTATTTTTAGAATTATGCTCAAAAAGATAGATTTTCAGGCAGTTAAAATTACTTTAGTTGGAATTATCGTTTTAATTGGTTTCTCGTGGTTGCTTTCTTGGTTGGGGGCAAAGCTGTTGCCACAAGATGAAATTCGAAATTTTGTAGAGAAAATGGGAATTTTTGGTCCACTGGTTATAATTTTACTTAAATCAGCAACTCTCATATTTGCCCCATTGGGGGGGAATCCTGTCTATATCGTGACGGGATTTTTATATGGTTTTATTCCAGCACTCGTAATCACTCTTTTGGGTGATTTATTAGGAAGTACAATTTCATTTTGGGTTTCCAGGAGATTTGGTAAGCAAATAGTTGTTAAGTTGGCTGGTAAAAAGTCTATCTCCACTATTGACGCGATATATGAAGAGATCGGTGGCTGGAGAGGTTTTCTATTGGCCTCTTTTTTTAGCCTTGCGGATTATGTCAACTACGCGGCGGGTCTAACAAAGATTCCCTATTCTAAATTCTTGTTGGTTGTTTTTTTATTTAGGATTCCTGCTAACGCCGCGATTATTTCTCTAGCCTTCTTTGGTGATTTGGCAGGATTTATAAAATTGGGTTATCTTGCCGTTATTTGTGTTTATCTATTAGCCCTCGGTATATATTGGTATAAACTCTCAAAGACAATTAAGAGCAATAAAGCTCTAGAAGATAACTAACTATGAAAGTTTCAGTAATCATACCTACCCACAACGAAGAGAAAGTGATTGGGGAGTGTTTGGAGTCCTTAAAGTTACAAAGTTACAAAGATATGGAGGTAGTTGTCGTGGATGATGGGAGTACTGATAATTCAAAAGTTAAAATTCAAAAGTCAAAATTCAAAAGTCAAAATTTTAGATTTTTAAAGCAAAGCCATAAAGGAGTCGGAGCTGCCCGTAACTTGGGATCAGAAAAAGCATCGGGAGAAATTTTGGTCTTCGTTGATGCGGACATGACTTTTGCAGAAAACTTTATTACCAAGTTGGTGCAGCCCATTATCGACCAAAAAACTGTGGGAACTTTCAGTAAAGAAGAATACTTGGCAAATAAAGATAATGTTTGGGCCAGGTGTTGGAATATTAATCGCGGCTTGCCATTAGACCGCATGCTTCCCAAAAACTATCCTGATAAACAGAAAGTTTTTCGGGCTATCAAAAAAAGCGCTTTTGAAGGGGTGGGAGGATTTGATGAGCAAGCTGGTTACACCGACGACTACAGCCTTTCTGACAAGTTAGGAGTAAAGGCAGTCGCCGCGCCCGGAGCCAAGTTCTATCACAAAAACCCAGATAGCCTGAAAGAGGTATTTATCCAATCAAGGTGGGTGGCCAAGCGAAAGTATAAGTTGGGGATAGTGGGTAGTGGGATAGCGTTAGTAAGGGTGTTCCTGCCGCTCTCTTTGATTCTTGGTTTAATACTCGCTACTTACCACTTGCTACCCAAGTTTGTAATTTTCAAACTCATCAGTGACTTTGGCCAGTTTGTTGGAGTTTTGGAATATATGTTGCTTGGAAAAGTTGCTAAATAATTCGATGATTCGAATCATAGTACTGCTGGCATTGATCTTACGGCTGATCTCTTTGAATCAATCTTTGTGGTTGGATGAGGCCACAAGTGCCTTAGTGGCTAGAGATTACTCTTGGAACCTGATTTTTGGCCAGTTTCTGCCGGGGGACTTTCATCCACCGTTGTATTATATGCTTCTAAAGATTTGGGGGCTGTTTTTTGGAACTAGTGAAATAGCGCTAAGAAGTCTTTCTGTGGTTGCTGGCGTGGCGACCGTTTACTTAGTTTACAAAATAGTTAACGCAACTACGGCAGCACTCTTGCTGGCCACAAGTGGCCTGCATATATATTTTTCACAAGAGGTCAGAATGTATCAGTTAGCCTCGTTTTTTGTGGCTTTGGCGGTTTATTTTTTCGTGAAAAGTAAAAATGAGGGTGGGGTAGGGTATGGGGTGGCGCTGGCAGCAGCAGTGCTAACTCACTACTTAACTGTATTAATGTTGCCGGTTTTTTGGTTAATCGCCCGGAAAAACAAAAAATTTTATATGTCGCACAATATCATGTTTCTGGCAGGCCTTCTCTGGTTACCCACTTTCATCAAGCAACTAACCGGTGGATTGGGTGTAAAAAATATCTCCCCCGCCTGGTGGAATATTTTGGGCAAAACATCACTCAAAGAGATTGCTTTAGTACCAACCAAGTTTATGTTGGGAAGGATAAGTTTTGAGAGTGATTGGTTATATGGTGTCGTTGTGGCTGGTCTGGGAATTTTGTTTTTTTGGTTGTTGTTTAGGGCGCGTCGCGCGAACAAACTTTTTTGGTACTGGTTGATAGTTCCTGCCGGGCTGGCGGCACTTATTGGTTTCTTTGTGCCAGTGTTCAACTATTTTAGGATCTTATTTGTACTACCGGCTTTTTATATTCTGGTCGCCGCGGGAATCTCGACGTTAAAGTCAAAATGGCGCTCGGTTGTGCTGGGGCTGGTACTGACAGTCAATGTGGTTACTTCGGGAATATACCTAGTCAATCCCAAGTTCCATCGTGAGGACTGGCGGGGGGCAGTTAACTTTGTTGAAAGCCAGAAAGATGAGGGCGACATTACTCTTTTTGTTCAAGATTCACAAATGGAAGCTTACCGTTATTACGCACCGGGGGCTAAATTGGCAGGTGGCCCCGACACGCTGAAAGGTGAATTTGATACAATTTGGCTCATGCGCTATGTCCAACCGCTTTTTGATCCCAGCGACACAGTTCGCCAAAAAATCGAAAGTTTGGGATATGAAAAACAGGGTGAATATGATTTCAACGGCGTGGTAGTTTGGAGGTACGAATGAAAATTGGAATTGATGTTAGCCAGATTGTTTATGGAACGGGGGTGAGTGTTTACACCAAGAGTTTGGTTGAGAGCCTCTTAGGGATCGACAGGGAAAATGAATATATTCTCTTCGGTGGATCTCTCAGGAGGATTCATGATTTACGATTCATGATTCAGGAGTATAGAGCCAAGAAAAAAATTTACACCTTGCCGCCGACGGCACTGGATTTGCTTTGGAATCGGTTGCACATTATACCGATAGAAACTTTTACGGGGAAACTCGACGTTTATCACTCCAGTGATTGGGCTCAAGCACCAAGCAATGCCTTTAAAGTAACAACTATTCACGACCTGGTGCCTTTTAAATTTCCCAAACAAACCCACCCGCGGATTTTGGCAGTACACAAAGCCAGATTTAAGTGGATTAGAAAAGAAGTTGACGTGGTGATTGCCGTGAGTCAGTCAACAAAGCAGGATTTAATTGATTTAGGTATTGATGAGAAGAAAATTAGAGTTGTGTATGAGGCGGCCGGTGAGAAATTTGTCCCCCAAAAGAAAGACGTCATATCCGAGACTCTGAAAAGATTCGGAATTAGGGAAAACTATCTGATTAGCGTGGGTTTTGGGCCAAGAAAAAACACCAAAAAATTAATTGAAGCTTTTCAAAAAATAAAAACTAAGAATTTGAAGTTGGTTTTAGTTGGGAGAAGACAGGAAAGGATTGCTGAGCGGGGAGTAATGACTTTGGGCCGTGTTGATAGCGATCAGGATTTAGCCGCGCTTTATTCTGGGGCTGAGGCTTTGGTCTACCCCAGCCTTTATGAAGGATTTGGCCTACCAGTTGTGCAGGCCATGGCAGTAGGTTGTCCAGTTGTAACCTCTAACGTTTCCAGTCTGCCGGAGGTAGCGGGAGATGCCGCTGTTTTAGTTAATCCCAATGACACAAGCTCTATTGCCGAGGGAATTCAAACCGCTTTACGACAGACCAAGAGTCTAGCGCAAAAAGGCCTGAAACAAGCTCAGAAATTCAGCTGGGAGAAAGCAGCCCAAGAAACGTTCGGGATTTACAAAACCGCGGCTTCTAAGATCTGAATCCTCTCCCTATGATCCACCAATTGTTTTCCCTGTCGATCTGATCGATTTTGTTGAGCATCTAGTTTTCTCTCTATCCTATCGTTACTCATTTTTAATTCATCAATCTGATCACCCATATTTTCCAATACAGGAATAACGACTTCGTTTAAAGCCTCAACGACCACTTTACCAATTTCCTCTTTGTCTTTTTTGTTCATTAACTGATCTTAGTTTGTAAAAGGTTGAGTGTCAACAAAAGGCCAATTGGCCAGTATTGTTTCCCAGCCTCTACCAATGTTTTGCAGTTGCTCAAGCAACTTGGGGTTTAATAATTGAAATTGTTCGATATCTCTTAAGTCGCGTCTGATCTTTCCTTTAGCATATTCCAAATCTCCCTCTTGTGCATGGATAATGTAGTTAACGTCTGTTAAATGACTGGCAGAGTCTGCAGTTGCTAAAATCTTTGCCTCCAAACTATTTGGTATAACATCCTTACACCTGTGCGAACGGACACAATGAGTAACGTTTATGATTTTCTCCCTGGAAGCACCCATTTGATCTAAAAATTCCAACGTTTCATAAGCAGATTTTTCTGCGTGATCAATTTGTTTGTCTCCGAAAGTGTGACCAATATCGTGAAGCCAAACAGAAAGCAACACTGTTTCTTTATCGGCTTCGGGATGATCCTCTAAAATGATCAAGGTCCATTTTTCTACCTCTTCAATATGCTTTAGGAGATAAGGGTAAATCAAACTACCCTCTCTGAAAAACTTTATGAAGTGTTCTCGTGCTGCTTCGACAAGTGGGGTACGCACCGCTCGCTCGCTCATGCGGCGATATTATCATATAATTGAAACAATGTTAATTGGAATTGATGGGAATGAAGCGAATGTCAAAGAGCGCGTAGGTGTGAACCAATATGCTTTTGATATACTTTGGGCTATTTACAGACTGCGAGAAAAAGGAGAGATAAAACACAATCTCATAGTTTACCTGCAAAATCTGCCCCTGACTGATCTTCCGAAAGAGACAAATTTCTTCAAGTACAAAGTTTTACCCGGCGGACCTTTGTGGGTGTTTAGAAAACTGACTCCGCATCTTCTATTTTCCAAAAATAAGCCTGACGTTTTATTCAATCCAACTCACTATTTACCCCCAATTCTTACTATCCCAGCAGTGCTGACAATTCATGACCTTTTTTACCTCGAGAACTCGGGCCAATTCAGAAAAATAACATTTTGGCAGTTAAAGTACTGGACTGCCAGGTCGGTAAATATATCAAAATCTATCATTGCGGTCTCTAATAGTACAAAAAAAGAAATTGTACGACACTACCCTAAAGCCTCAAAGAAAATTAGTGTTGTGCTCCATGGATATGATAGGGAACGTTTCAATACCGCAGTTCCCAACGAGGATGTGCGACGCATTAAAAATAAGTATACTATAGTTTCGGATTATCTTTTGTATTTGGGGACCTTGAAACCCAGTAAAAATGTGGAGCGGCTGGTGGAAGCGTTTGTTGGTGTGAAGCAACAAAAGCCAGACATTAAGTTGGTCATTGCTGGGAAAAAAGGTTGGCTGTTTGATGAAATTTTCAAAAAAGTCCAGAAATTGGGCTTAAATGATGAGATTATTTTCACCGATTTTTTGCCAGAGGGTGATAAACCAGGACTAATGGCAGGAGCAAAAGTGCTTGTCGCTCCCTCACTCACAGAGGGTTTTGGGATGCACGCCATCGAGGCCATGGCAGTAGGTACGCCAGTTGTTGTTTCAAAAATTGACGCCTTTGAAGAGGTGGTGGGTGACGCGGGTATTTTTGTCGACCCCCAAAGCATTAGGTCAATCACGGAGGGCATTAATAAAGTTCTCAAAATGAGTCCAGATGAGTATAATAGAATAGTTAAAAGAGGCCTTGAGCATGCGGCCAACTTTTCCTGGGAAAAGGCAGCTCGTGAGACGGTTGCCGTCCTGGAGGCAGCAGCCGATAGGACCTAATATACTAAAAATGCTGCAAGATAGAATGGGTAATAAGCTGACGGCTGGCCAAGCGATACCAAAAATATTGAATCGTTTTTACAATTATTTTTTGGATTTTGAATTGATGCTGGTTCGTTGGACCGGATACATCCCGCTACACTTTTTTAGAAAAATAATTTACAGGATTGTGGGTGTCAAGATTGGTGAGGGATCAACTTTTCACATGTGGACTAACTTCTATTTACCAAAAAATGTTGAAATTGGTAAGGATACAATTGTTG
>Ga0155736_115_pt3 | contig 25983 bp, 23 predicted proteins | sample RifCSPlowO2_01_FD_107390 | JGI IMG/M metagenome (GOLD analysis project Ga0155736, IMG submission 107390) | Candidatus Woesebacteria bacterium RIFCSPLOWO2_01_FULL_44_14 | reverse complement strand
AGATTTGCAAAGCAATGTTCCCACGGGGCAAAACCTGATTGAAGACGGCCCGGGCGGCTTCCCGGGCGTGGCCCTGTATGGAGGCCTGACGGCAAACACGGGGAACGGAAGTGTTTCTTCCCAAGGCTGGCTCACCAATTCTGTTTACAATGGCAGAATGTATGACAGTCAATACTTTAAAAACCAGATTCCTTCAACCACAACCATGAACTCCCTGCCCCAAACCATCGGTAGCTCCGAGCTGGCTGGAGGTACCCCCTCAGGTGGCTATACTTGGTTCAGCCACGACGGAGACTTGGTGGTAGGAAGTGACGTTACCATCTCCGGAGGTCAGAAGACAATAGTTTTTGTCAATGGAAACTTAGACATCAATGCAAATATCACCCTTGCCAATCCCGGTGACGACTTTCTCATTTTCCTAACCACGGGGGACATTACCCTCACCCCCACGGTTACCAACTTAGCCGGGCTTTACCTGACTGATGACCGGTTTGTCTCGGGAGCAGGGGATCAGCAACTTAGGGTCGTAGGCGCTGTCACCGCTTGGGGAGGAATGATCCTGGGGAGGGAGATTGAAGGCTCAGAAGCCAGTGAAATCTTTGAATTCTCCCCCGGCCTGATCATGGCTTTTCCCAAATCTCTGATGCGTGAGCGAATTACCTGGAAAGAAGTAGCACCGTGAAGAGACTCATTAAAACTTTCGTCATCGAGACGGCTGTCTTGTACCTTGTCTCCCTGACTGTAGCCGGGCTTAGCTTTAGCGAAGGCTTCAAAAGTCTGCTTCTAACGGGTGTTGCTTTAACCATTGCCACTTATTTGGCCAAGCCCGTTATTACAATTTTACTTTTGCCCCTCAATCTCATTACTTTCGGGGTTTTTAAGTGGGCAAGCCACGCCATTGTTTTATTTCTCGTCGACCTGGTCTTGGACGAATTTACCATTACCGGCTTTGCCTTTGCCGGCTATGCCTCCGAGTGGTTTAGCTTACCTGCAATTAGCTTGCCGCAGGGGATTACCTCATATATTGCTTATTCACTCGTTCTCTCCGTAATTACAGGTATTTTCTATTGGCTCGCGAAGTGACTTTCTGAAGTCATCCTGAGCGAAGTCGAAGGATCTTTGTTATAATACTCTCAATGGTTATTCTGCAAATGATTCTGGGGCTTGCCTTGATAGTCTTAATTACAATTCAAGTTAAGGGTAAGGGGTTGGGGAGAGTCTGGGGAACGGGGCAGACTTCTTTTTCTAGGCGTGGCCTCGAGGCACTGATCTTTAAGCTCACTTTCGTAGTAGGTGGGCTATTTGTCCTCGTCTCAGCCTTAAGACTGTTTGTATGAATAACAGCTTTGCTATGAAACAAATCCGCTATATCTTTAAGCTCACGCTGGCTTTTATTTCTCGTTTCAAAGGAATTATTCTGGCCAGTATTGGCCTAGGTTTTCTTTTTTTCATTTTTTTAAGATTTGTTTCACCACTAATACTCGCTAAAAATGTTCAAAAAATTGGTCTTACCGGAAGATATTTGGTCGACAAACTTCCCCAAAACGTGGTTGGCTATGTTAGCAACGGGCTAACCGAAATAAACGCTGAAGGTAACGCAATCCCCGCACTTGCCGAAAGCTGGGGTGAGGCAGACGATGGCAAAACTTGGACTTTTCACCTTGCGGACAACAAAGTCTGGCAGGATGGGAAAGCCGTAACGGCAACCACCATTAACTACAATTTTGAAGACGTTGCCATTGAGCGACCGGATGAAATGACACTTGTTTTTAAACTTGATTCTCCTTTTGCTCCTTTTCCCACCGTAGTATCCAGGGCCGTATTCAAAAAGGGTTTGCTTGGGACGGGAGAGTGGAAAGTAACCAAACTTTCCCTCGCCGGAAGTTTCGTTGAAAAACTAATCATCCAAAACAAAAACGGTGACAAAAAAATAGTTAAGTTTTACCCAACTGAGGAAAGAACCAAACTTGCTTTCAAATTGGGGCAAGTCGATGAAATTTGGGACCTGATTGACAAAGAGCCGTTTGGCAGCTGGACTTTGGTTAATGTCGAGGAGCAAACAAACTACGGCAGGTACGTGGCCGTTTTTTTCAACACCCAGGGTAATACTTTAGCAGACAAAGCCCTGCGCCAGGCTCTGTCCTACGCAATCGATAAGGATAGTTTGGGGTGGGAGCGGGCATTAGGACCACTAAGCCCCCTTTCCTGGGCTTATAACCCGCAAATTAAACCCTATGACTACGATCCCGAAAGGGCCAAAGATTTGATAGAAAATGAGGTTGAAGTAAGGCTCATCACAACACCAGTCCTTCTCTCCACAGCTGAAAAAATAGCCAATTTCTGGAGGGAAGTGGGTGTTACCACCTCTGTCCAGGTTACGTCTTCACTTCCTGAGGATTATGATGCATTTTTGGCAATTTATGATATTCCCGTCGATCCTGACCAATACGCGCTTTGGCATTCAACACAAACGGCGACAAATATCAGCCGCTACACCAGCCCTCGGATAGACAAATTACTTGAGGATGGCAGACTTGAGTTAAACACCGAAAAACGCCGCGAAATCTATCTGGATTTTCAAAGATTTCTTCTCGAAGACGCCCCCGCAGCTTTCTTATATCACCCGGCCAGTTACACTATTTCTCGGAAGTAGTTCCCTTAGGCCGAGGCACTGTCGGGTGGTGTATGCTCGTTTGGGCACGAATAGCTTCTAATTTTTCGAATGCTTTCCTTGCTGCCGGGGAAAGTTTGCTTTTACCAAACTGAACCTGGTTCTCTTCACTAACAGCTTTTCTGTGTAAATCAAAAAATGGATCTTCCGTCATGCCAGTATTATATCACTTTTTTGCCAAGTGTTTGTATTTTTCTGCTTGTTCTTTAAAAAAATAGGCAAAGTAGAACAAAAGGGGAGTCGCGCTCCAGGCAACCAAACCAACCCGTTTACTTACAAAAAGCGCCGTTACTATGGCACCCGCCAAAAAATTGTCCAGGGCCCCAAAAGCAATAATGTAGTAAGAAAGCCTTTTGGCGTAAAACCGATACGGGAAGTAGTAAATCAGGGCTCCCACCAAACTCATACCTCCAAGTATCCGCCAATAGACGGAATTTAACTTTAAAAGCTCAAGCATTGAAGCGGGCGCAAACAGTAAGAAAAGCCCCCAGGGGAACACAAGTAGAATCAAATTTACGAGAAGAAGCTTTTTAAATTCAGCCAGATGCAAATGCGGCCTTTTGATCTTGCCTATCTTAAATTCTTTTTCCAGAAGGGTTAAAAAAAGAAACAGACCATAAAAGGAAAAAATGATCCAGGATTCATATGCCCAAAGCCTTCTTTGGCCAAAATCAAACTTTCTTGAAGTGGTTATAAAATTGCCAAAAGCATAAAAAAGACCAACAATAAACATGAGATGGAGGAAGTAATAGTAGTATTTTTTAATTTTCACTATTAAACTATAATGAAATAAATAAGATCATGCAATTAACAAATTCAATTGTTATTTTCTTTCAAAACAACTCCTGGCTGGCATTAGTCGTTTTGTCACTGCCCTTTTTTTACTTCGCGTACTTTCTGACAAGAAAATCAATCAGGAACATGAAGACCAAAATCTCTGACTATTATCCTTTTAACGTCATTCTGCCCAAATCCACTACCTGGTCATCCCTTTTTCTCCTGGCCATCGTCTCAATCCTGGCTCTGGTTCTTTACCTAGTCTCCCAAAAGGGCTTTGTTCTATCTCCAGCTTAATGGGTGGCTGACGAGACTTGAACTCGCGACTTCCGCTTCCACAAAGCGGCGCTCTGCCAACTGAGCTACAGCCACCATAAATTAATTAGTCTTGAGCTGGAAAGCGTACTTAGCTCGAACCTATCAAAGTATATCACGCCAGAGTTAAGTTTAGAACTTTCAGCCTTAAAAGAACACCTTGACATATCCAGCTTCGCATTTGCATAAGCAATTATAACCGGTATTTTTCAGAAAGAGCAAGTTCTTTCCTTCCTTTTTCTTACCGTTTTTGTTGAAACTTCTCATTTCTGATAATATAATACCATTTACATTATGAAAAAGAGTTTCGTCAAGAAAATTAAAAAGGCATCAAAGCCCTTTGTGGCTTTAGCTTTGGCGGGTTAAAACCCGCCTTTTTTTATGCAAACAAAAAAAAGGTACAGAAGAGCATACGAAAAAGATCTTCCCCTGTTATCAACCATAAATAACAAGATAGATGGGATAATCAGATGGTGCACTCCGTCAATCCACCCGGCTGTGCCTAAAGCACGGGGAATATATGATAACGATATTTCTATTTCATATCACGGGTTAGGCAACCCCTCGTTGAATACCGGGATTTTTAAAGAAGCATATCAAAAGGCAGCAGCAGCATACGGTTCAGATCATACCCTTTTTTCAGTAAATGGATCAAGCGGAAGCAATTTTATGGTTCTTAGAGCCTTAAAACACCAGCTTGGGGGCGTAAATATGCTACTTCAAAGAAATGTGCACAAATCAATAAGTGTTGCCATTGAAGATTTTCAAATTGATGCTACTTATCTTCAACCGCATTATGACAACAAGTTGCAAATATTTATTCCCAATACAACTAAGGAAATCTTAGATGGACTACGAGAGAATCCCCGAACTAATGTCTTATTGATTACCAATCCAACTTACGAAGGGCTATCAATTAATTTATCGGGATTAGTACAGGAAGCCAGGAAAGCAAATCCTGATCTAATTATTTTTGTGGATGAGGCCTGGGGGGCGCACTTTCCTTTTTCCAAAAAGCTTCCTCCTAGTGCAATGGAGTCTGGCGCTGACATTTGCGTTCAGAGCACCCATAAACAAGGTTCGGGCTTACAGCAGACAGGCATGATTCACTGGCAGGGAAATCGGCTTTCTAGCAAAAGCATGATGGATAGCTATAAATCTTTATTGACCACAAGCCCTTCCTTTCACCTACTTGCTTCTTTAGATGGAACGAGATATCTAATGGAAACCAAAGGCGGAGAGATAATTGATTATCTTCTAGAAGTATCTGATTTATTGAGAAATGGGTTAGATGTCCTACCTGGTGTTGAGGTTGTCAACCCAAGCAAACTCAAGCGACAGTATGATCAAATAGAATTTTTAGACGAATCCAAAATATTAGTTAATATAGAGCAAACTGGACTTACTGGATATGAAATTGCCCATTATCTCGAAAAAGAATACAGGGTTATAGTAGAAAAGTACGAGGCTAATAATATTCTTTTCTTAACTACCTTTCAAAATAACAAGTTTGAAGCTAAGGAAACTGTTAAAAGTTTCAGGCATTCTTTGCAAGATTTAAAAAACAAAAAAAAGAGCGAAAAACCATCTTTCCCGGAATTCCCAACAGAGATTATAAAGAGTGTCCCTTCGTATGAAATATCTAAGAATAAACTTAAAGCAGCGGGACTAGAAGATGCGGCAGGAAAAATCTGTGCTGAGGATATCGTCCCTTACCCGCCAGGGATCCCCCTTATAGCTAAAGGTGAGGAAATTCAAAAAGAACATATAAATTACCTAAAAGCGTTAAAAAATACCAGTGGCTTGATTTCGGTTGTTATGAACGATTATAATATGCGAACGGTTTTGACGGTGGATACGTCATAAAAAAGATATGTCATTTCCTGTCCAGGTAGAAAAAGTAACATGTCGAAAGAAATATCAGAACAGCCAGATAACTGTGTTCCAGAAGCGGATACAGACTCAATTGGCCCAACGTGGCCTCCAAAAGAGTCTTCTTTTAATAGGATAAAAGGAATAGATACTCGAGGAGTTATAACTGACACTAGACGTCTAAGTGAAATACTAACAGTATTGCAGGATTTAAGGCAAGCGTGCCTAAAAGATGAAAAATTAGACAGGGCAAGTGTACGAATACTCATAGAAAATAATCTTCTTTTAAAATCTTCTGACACACTACAAGGCTTTGGTGAGGCAGTTATACCCCTTTCTGGCAGTCAAGATGAGCTTCAAGAAACTTCGCTACTCTATCTGGGTTTTAATTGCCCAAAACGACAACCTAATCCAGAAGAGCTTAGACAATCGATAACAAATGTGCAACATGCTATGCGCAGGGATACTGCCAGTTTTAAACAAATTAGAGCTAGGACTCTTGAGCAGGGCTACCAACTTGGAATTTCAGATTTTGGGGAAAGAGTAAACGACGAGCAAGTCTGGAGCGAAATGACGTCATTATATAAAAGATTTGGGTGGAATTCTGAAGATGTTTTAGATATTCTCAGAAAGGAAAATAATATTCTTGCGGTTGCTTCACTCAATGGACAAATAGTAAGTGCGGGGATTGCAGAAACTGTACTCCTAACCTTTGAGGATGGAGTTCAACTAAGAATGGCAGAAATAACTGAAGCTGCGACTCGAGAAGAACATCAAGGTAGAGGCTTGTATACTGCAGTGGCTTCAGAGCTTATGTTCGAGCTCTACAAAAAAAGTGCTGAGAAACAGCTTTTGGATGGACAAATTGATTTGGTATTCGGTGAATGTAACGGCAATGCCCCTGGGGTATTAAAAGCTGTGAGAAGTTTGGGAAGATCATTTTCTCATGAGTACTCGCTGACTATGGGTATTGAGCGAGTGGTACCAGGGTTTTTGCCGCAACACGTTCCTATCGCAGGGGCTAAAAGAAGCACACCATATAACGATCTTTTTCCGGCTTATATTAACAGGCAGAGTTTGGCAAAATTTATAGAAGAAAACAGATGACAAAAAGTGGATTATTAAAACTCACTTCCAAACTAGTCGGAATTAGGTCCGAGTATCCTAATGAACAAGAAATTGGTATGTTTCTGCTGTTGTATTTGAAGAAAGCTGGTTTTGAGGTTTTAACCCAAAATATTTCTCGGCGTAGGTTTAATATATTAGCAACCAAAGGGCAAGGAAAAAAGGCAGTGATGTTTTACGGTCATTTAGACACTGTGCCCCTCTCTAAGAAAAGTGAATGGGAAACTAACCCTTTCAAATTGACAAAAAAAGACGGAAAGTTATATGGCCTTGGTGCTAGTGATATGAAAGGTGGAATAGCAGCTTTTTTGGAAGCTACTAAAAACACCAATACCTATGTAAAAATTTTTTTGGCAGTTGACGAAGAAAATATCTCAGAAGGAGCCTGGAAAGCCGTACAAAAGAAAAGCGATTTCTTTAAGGATGTGGTGTTAGTTATCTCTGCAGAGCCAAACTTAGGGAATGGACTAAATAGTTTAGCCACAGGAAGAACGGGAAGAAGCCTGTATGAAATAAATTTTGTCGGTAAACCAGAACACATTATCAGGTATAGAAATGCTGTTGATGCTATTGAAAAACTCGTCAATTTTGGTAGTGTGCTTTATTCGAAAAGAGAAAAAATGTTTAAGTCTCATACTAGCGTAGCTCAACTAAGGAAAGTAGAGGGAGAATCGGTTGGAATGAGTGTTTGTGGAGAGGCAAAAGCTGAAGTAGAAGTTTTGCTTGACCACGAAGATTCAGTTAAAAATGTTCTAGCCATTTTAAGAAGTTTGACTAAAGAAGAAGTTAAAGTTAAACCCAGGAAGACCCCTTATTTAGAAGGATATAAATTTGATAAGTTCCCTTATCAGGAGGAAATCGTAGGAGTAATAAGAAAATATACTGGTCGGAAAATAAAGCTATACACACGTAAGTCAGTAGGTGATGACAATGTTTTAGCTACTCTAAAAATTCCAATAATTACTTGGGGGGCTGACGGGGGCAACGAACATAAACCCAATGAGTATATAGAGTCAGATAGTTTGGTGGTTTTGACTAAAATGTACCAAGAGTTTTTACACTCTATATGACTAAAATCGTCAGATTTGGTATAGTTGTTAACTATTAATAAATAAAATGACTGAACGATTAAACCTACTAAGAGAAGAAAGACTAAAGCAGGCCCAATTACTGGAAAATATAGGTATAGACCCGTATCCTGGCGAAATCCCTACCAGAACTCATTTTAATGCTGAAATTGTTCAGAATTATTCAGAACATGATGATAGAAGTGTTAGCGTGGTTGGCCGAATGACGGGGGTAAGAACACATGGGAAAAGAGTGTTTTTTGATCTAGAGGACGAGAGTGGAAAAATCCAGGCCACTATAACTACCAATGGTGTAGGAAATGATATGTTTGCGGTTTTTGAAAGTGGTTTTGGAGTAAGTGATTTTGTAGGAGTCTCTGGCCGGGTTTTTAAAACAAGGATGGGCGAGGTAACAATTGATGTTGAAGAATTTAATATGCTAGCAAAGGCTCTTCTCCCTCCTCCCGCCAAATGGGGAGGCATTACAGACACAGAGACAAGATCCAGGCAAAGGTACCTTGACTTGATGATGAATAAGGAGGTTCGGGAGAGATTTAAATTTAGGTCCAAAATGGTTCAGTTTATGAGGCAGAGGTTTTTGGATCTGGATTGTTGGGAGGTTGAGACACCAGTGCTAGACACAACTTACGGAGGTGCCAGTGCTAAACCTTTTGTCACGCACCATAATGCTTTAGGTATAGATCTATATTTGAGGATCTCAAACGAGCTCTACCTTAAAAGAATGCTCACGGGTGGTTTTGAAGGTGTCTTTGAATTTTCCAGGGATTTTAGAAACGAAGGAATGGACAGTACTCACAACCCTGAATTTACGCAAGTTGAGCTTTATAAAGCCTATACTGATTATAAATGGATGATGGATATGTCAGAAACTTTAATGTCCGATATCGTTCAGAAACTTTTAGGGGCAACTAAAGTTGAATTTGGTGGTATGCAGATAGATCTCTCAACCCCTTGGAGGCGGCTTTCTATTTATGATGGTTTAAGAGAGTATTTAGGGATTGATCCGGAAACAATTTCTGATAAAGAACTTTTTGAATTAGCAAAAAAAGAAGAAATAGAAGAAACAGACAGAGGCTATATTCTAGTTGAGCTTTTTGGGAAATATGTAGAGCCCCGATTAATCAATCCTACTTTTGTGATAGATTATCCGGAGTCAACGAGTCCATTAACGAAAAAACACAGAACCAAGAAGGGGCTGGTAGAGAGATTTGAGTGCGTTGTTGTGGGGATGGAAGTGATGAATTGCTATACTGAACTTAATGATCCAAGAAAACAAAGAGAAAACTTTGAGGCGGAGCTAAAAAGAAGAATGGAGGGCGACGAAGAGGCAATGCAGACAGACGACGATTTCATAATTGCCATGGAGTATGGTATGCCCCCAATGGGTGGCATAGGTATATCAATAGACCGCTGGGCCATGATCCTAACCAATGCCGAACATATACGTGAGGTAATTACTTTTCCAACGATGAAACCCAGAAAGGGCTGATAGTCTATATGGCAAAGAGAATTGAGAAATTAATTAAAAGCAGGAGAGAGAAATTAGAAGAGCTTCGTAGTTTAGGGATAGATCCTTATCCACAAGTGTCCAGTAGAAAACATACTGTCCAGCAAGCCATCAACAAAATGGGTCAAAGTGTTTCTGTGGCAGGAAGAGTTAAAGGCATAAGAAGTCATGGGGCAATAAATTTTGTTGATTTAGAGGATGAGTCGGGTAGAATACAACTTTTCTTCAGTAAAAAAGAATTCAAGAAAAATCAAAAAGCAGTCTTGGAAAATCTTGATATAGGAGATTCAATTGAATCCAAAGGTCAAGTTTTCAAAACTGAAGCCGGAGAGGTTACAGTCCGTGTAAAGACTTTTAAACTGCTTTCAAAAGCCCTTCGGCCATTGCCGTCCACCTGGTACGGCTTTAAAGACGTAGAAGAAAGATATCGAAAACGCTACGTTGATTTCATTATGAATCCAGAATCCAAAAGGATAATAGAGCTTCGCTCAAAAATCGTATCAGAGGTGCGAAATCTTTTAGAGAAAAGGGGGTTCATAGAAATAGAAACGCCTACACTCCAACCAATTTACGGCGGGGCCAATGCACGACCTTTTACTACTTATTACAACGCCCTAAAGCAAGATTTTTATCTCAAGATCTCAGACGAACTTTATCTCAAAAGACTCATTGTTGGGGGATTTGAGAAGGTGTTTGAAATTGATCATGATTTCAGGAACGAGGGAATTGACGCCACACATAATCCGGAATTTACAATGATGGAGTGCTACTGGGCTTATGCCGACTACAACGATATGATGAAACTGACTGAAGAAATTTATTCAAAAGTGGCCTTAAAAGTTCTGGGGACAACCAAAGTAGTATACGAAGGCCATAAAATAAACCTAAAAACACCATGGAAGAGAGTTACAATGAAAGAGGCTATTAAAAAATATTTAAGGATTGATGTAGATAAATTAGACGATAAACAGCTTATACAAGAACTCAAAAAACGCAGGCTTGAAGTGGGTAAAAGAGGAGACAAATACAATCGCGGCCTTTCCATAGCCTCATTGTTTGAAGAAGTAGAAAAACACCTGATTCAACCCACATTTATAATTGATTTTCCTAAGGAAACAACCTCTCTTTGTAAACTACACAGAAAAAATAGCGATTTGATTGAAAGGTTCGAACCTTACATCGCGGGGAGTGAAGTAGGAAATGCCTACACAGAACTTAATGATCCAGATTTACAAAGACATTTTTTTGAAGAAGAGGTAAAAGCTAAGGAAGGTGGGGACGAAGAAACTCATCCGTTGGACGAGGACTTTCTTGTTGCTATGGAGTACGGTATGCCCCCGACAGGCGGTTTGGGACTAGGAATTGACAGAATGGCAATGATCATGACTGGCACAAGTTCGATAAGAGACATTATTGCTTTTCCCACTTTGAAAAAGAAAAAATCTGGAATAAAAACTCATAAGTAAAAGTTCATTTTTAGTAACAGACTCGTTACTATTTAGAAGTTCGATTCCAATGTGTAGTATTAAGGAGTTTAAAGCTACCGTGAAACTCGTTAAAAGTGCGGCTCGAACTTAAAAAAAGGTTGATTTTAAGGCTAAAATTGGGGGAGATTCACAGGAAGCCCGGTATGGAGCGGGATACGGGAGTCGAACCCGTTTCTACTCCTTGGAAGGGAGTTGTTGAGCCGATCAACTAATCCCGCAATTTTTAAATCTATCAAATCGAAACAGCATGTTCAGATGCCAATAACTTAATCCAGTGCATCATTTTCACCTTCAGTTCTGTACTAGACACATAGATATTGCACATTCCGCAAGGTGATCTCTTTCTTCGAGACTTGATTTTACCAGGAAGTATTTGGGATTTGATAAACTGATTTTTAGATAATTTAATCTTTCTAGACCAATATTTTAAAAGGCTTGTTGGATCTAAGTCCCTATAAATAAACAAACCTGCACGTATCTTGTGTTCCGGAATCTGTAGTATTTTTCGATAAAAGTTGATCATTACCTGTAGCATTCCAACATCTGTATTTATAACAGACACTCTCCCCGTATCGACTTTCTCTCCTTCGCCCCAGTAAATAGAAACACCAGACACAAACAATGGGTTGTTTTTCAACCTTTCATACATTATTTCAGCTTCTTTTAAGTACCGTTTATATCTTTTTATCTTTTCCAATTTTCTTGACCGATTCATAAGCGCAATACGTGCGGTACTTATTGGCAAGTACTTACTATTCAGGCGTGCTCTAACAGATTTCGACCATTGCTTTTCCGAAAACCAGACACTTAAAGTACTTTTTGCAACTCCAAGTGTTTTATTTATCTCAGAATAACTTTGACCTTTCTTTCTTAATTCTTCAGCTATCTGATGCACAGTAGTGTATTCTTCCATGGTTCAAGTACTATTACAGTATAATATCCTGTGTTCATTCATGTCAAAGTGCGACAGATAATCAATTAGTCGGAGTGCCCGGGCTCGAACCGGGGACCTCCGCGTCCCAAACGCGGCGCTCTGCCAACTGAGCCACACTCCGGTGCCGAGAGAGGGACTCGAACCCTCACGAGGCTAATGCCCCAAAGGCTCTTAAGGCCTTCGCGTCTGCCAGTTCCGCCACCTCGGCCTGCCTCGCCCGCAGGGCGGGCCTACAAGCTATATTTTACCATTTTTGGTATATTAAAGGGAGTGGAAGACACTTTTTTTAAACAAGCGGTGGAGGAGTATTTTGCTTCAAATCCGACATTTGATCCAATTCAAATCATTCAAGCTGCCTTTGAAAACGAAAAAATCTTTTTTGAAAACGGAAAAGTTGGTCAACAAAACTTAAAACTGTGGTTTGCGGCTGTGACTGAAAAGCTAGTAAGCTTAGGGGTTGAGCTTGACCTGAATCAAAAACTCTCTGAGCTTATAACTAATGGCAAAATCGTGGTCGATCAAACTTCTGCAACTTATGAATGGCGTGGCTGAAGGGCTGCTTCTAAAAACGAAACAAAAATTGGATGGGGCGTTAGGGGGCGACTCAGATACTCCGGATGAAACTGAGTACCTACAAAAAATGGATGATCGGAAAGCTCAATTGCCTCAACTAATTTACCGTCAGGAGAAGTACCGGAGATGACAAATCCATTTTTCAAAAATTTCTCTTTATATTTGTTATTGAATTCATATCTGTGCCTGTGGCGTTCAAAAATCACTGACCGATTACCGCGTTGGTACGTTTTATTATCTTTTGGGTTAGGCTGCCACCAAGGACTTGATTTAGCTTTACCATATTTCAAATAGGCTTTTTCAAGTTTAGTGCCCTTTTTAACCACACATGGCCAGGCTCCCAGTCTGATCGTTCCGCCGTACTGCTTCTTTTCGAGATAGTCTTCCTGGTTGGGCATAATGTGGATTACCTGATGAGGGCTTTTGTTGTTAACTTCCTGACTGTTGGCTTTTTGGAGTCCCAGGACATTTCGTGCAAACTCAATCGTAGCCATTTGCATCCCAAAACAAAGGCCTAAATAGGGGATTTTGTTTTCTCTGGCAAAGGTAATGGCGTTAATTTTTCCTTCAACTCCGCGGCGGCCCCACCCCTGCGGAACCAAGATCGCATCAATGTCTTTGAGCTTTTTATCAATTGCAGATATTCCCTCCAGGTTCTGCGAATCAACCCAAACAAGCTCAGGGGCAACAGAAAGGATAACTCCAGCGTGCTTCAGAGCCTCAACTACGCAAATATAGCTGTCTTCTAAGGTATAGTCACCCGTTTTTTGGTATTTGCCAATAATAGCTATCTTTATTTTCTTTTTAACTGAAACGGCCTTTTTGACCATTGCTTTCCATTCTTTCAAATCTTTCCTCTTTGGTTTTAAAGCAAGTTTGTTCATAATTTTTGCGGTCAGACCCTGTTCATCCAACATCATCGGGACTTTATAGGTGCAGTCAACGTTGGGGTTTGAGATAATATCCGAAGGGTCAAGACCAGACGCCAGTGCAATTTTCTCTTTCCTCTTCTTATCAAGTGGCTTTTGTGCCCGACCGATGATGATGTCCGGTTGCAAACCAACCGAGTTTAACTGGCCAACAGACTGCTGAAGCGGTTTGGATTTAAGCTCCCCGATTGACCCTGGTACGGGCAGATAACCCACGTGGATCAGTATGACATCTTGGTGATTTTTGAGTTTCAGTCTTCTAACTGTCTCTAAAAAAAGAAGCCCCTCGTATTCGCCAACAGTTCCTCCAAGTTCGACAATTACCACCTCAGCTTGGTGTTGCTTTCCGGCAGCGTACCATCTGGCTATAATTTCCGGAGGTATATGGTGGTAGGGCTGAACACAAAGCCCGTCATATTCCAAGGCGCGCTCACGTTTCAAAACTTCGTAATACACTTGGCCATTTGTCATATAGTTGGCTTGAGTCAAAGTTTCATTTAAGAAGCGTTCATAGTGACCTAAGTCTTGATCAGTTTCAAGGCCATCGTGGGTCACAAAAACCTCTCCGTGCTCAATCGGGTTCATTGTACCAGCGTCAATATTAAGGTACATATCACATTTCATTGCCGTAACCTTAATACCTTTGGATTTAAGAAGCAGACCTATCGAGGCGGCAGTAATCCCTTTACCAAGGCCGGATAAAACTCCACCCGAGATTACTACAAACTTCACAGATTTATTAATAACACATTTAAAAGAGTTTTTGTCAAGAAGAACCTGGTGCGCCTGGGAGGAATCGAACCCCCACCAGATGGTTCGAAGCCATCTACTCTATCCATTAAGCTACAGGCGCTTAAATTTATAGTATTATATCATCATGACGACTATTTCAGAACAGATTGAAGCTATTGAGAAAGAAATTAGAGAGACACCATATCATAAGGCAACCGAACATCACATTGGTAAACTCAGAGCTAAACTTTCAAAACTAAAAGATAAGGCTGATGAGGCGGCCCGCCCCCGAAAGTCGGGGCCGAGACAAGGCTACGCGGTCAAAAAGCAAGGCGATGCTACGGTAGTTTTAATTGGCCCGCCATCAGCCGGTAAATCAACTCTTTTAAATGAGTTAACAAACGCCAAAAGCAAAGTTGCTCCGTACGTTTTTACCACGGTTACGGTCGTTCCGGGCATGATGGAATACAAAAACGCGCGAATCCAGGTTCTTGACGTACCAGGGTTAATTGAGGGGGCGCACTTGGGACGAGGCAGAGGCAGGGAAGTGTTGTCAGTTGCGCGCGGCGCTGATTTAATCGTTTTTATCACAGATACCAAAAGAACAAAGGTTTTTGATGAAATTGAGAGTGATTTGTACGAAAATGGAATCAGGATTAACAGGCAACCACCCGGGGTGGATATTGAAAAAAAGCCTTCCGGAGGAATTATTATCCATTCAAATATTACTCAGGATCTATCAAAAGAAACTATTAAAGAAGTAGCAAGTGAGTTGGGTGTTAAAAATGCCGAAATTACGATTAGAGAGAAGTTAGATATCGACCGATTAATTGACGCCATGAGCTCCAATCGTGTTTACCTATCGGCAATTTACGTTGTCAACAAAGCTGATTTGGCCCACAAACCCGGCAAAAATTCTCACCTTTACGTTAGTGCGCAAACAGGTGAAGAACTAAACAAATTAAGAGAGAAAATCTGGGAGGTCCTTGAGCTTGTGAATGTCTATTTGGTGACAAAAGACGAAGAGCCAAGTTATGCCAATCCATTGATTATGAAAGTTGGTGATACACTCATTGACGTGGCCCAAAAAATAGGCCAAGAGTTCGTGCAAGATAAAAAAAGAGCGGTAATCTGGGGAACGGGTGCCAAGTTCCCAGGTCAAGAAGTCTCCCTAATATCTCCAATACAAGAAGGAATGATGGTTAGATTTGTGTGATCCCGGGAGGATTCGTGCTGTCGCCTTTGGCGACACCTATCGAACACGACCGGGGAACGAGCTTTGCGAGTGATCCCGGGAGGATTCGAACCTCCGACCAATCGCTTAAGAGGCGACTGCTCTGCCACTGAGCTACGGGACCTGGTGCCCCAGGGAGGAATCGAACCCCCATTTAATCCTTAGAAGGGATTTGTTCTGTCCATTGAACTACTGGGGCACTGAGCGGCGGACCGGATTTGAACCGGCGACCTCTTCCTTGGCAAGGAAGCATTCTACCACTGAACTACCGCCGCTTGTGTGCTGGGAGTTGGAGTTGAACCAACATCTGAGCTTCTTCAGAGCCCCGCCGTGACCACCTTGGCTATCCCAGCCAGTTTTCCAAAAGTCCGTATTCTGTGACAATTTGCACAAACCACTTCACATTTTTGCACTTCATCTTTGATCTTATCAAGTGACCAATTCCTCGCAGCCATATATGCAACCTCTCGAATCTTGTCATGTACATTGCTATGATCAAAATCCATAACATAGAAAGGATATTTCATACCGCAGTCAGCACATGGCTTGTTTTTGGCCTTATTAATGTAATCTCGTTTTTCTTTATACGCTTTACGTCTCCTTACCAAAGCAAGTTGTAATTGCCGTTTTCTATTATCATGATAATATTTTCTTCCTCGAGCTTTCATGCAATCCTTGCATTTTTCGTAGTATTCTCCAGATCGCTTGCCAGTTTTCCTTTTGTAAAAGTACGATAGTTCTTTTTGTTGTCCACACTTCGGACATTTCTTCATACCCTGAAAGTATGACGTGTGTCTGAAAAATTATCAAGTATTTCTCAGACGAATCTAAAGTCAGTGAACGCGGAGGGACTCGAACCCCCGACCCTTCGGATGTAAACCGAATGCTCTAACCAACTGAGCTACGCGTTCTCCTCACCTCCGTCAGGAGTAAACAATTCTACCACAAGTGCGCGGGACAGGACTTGAACCTGCACGCCCTAAGGCACAGCCTCCTCAAGACTGCGTGTATACCAATTTCACCACCCGCGCTTAAAAGTGCCCTCGAGAGGACTTGAACCTCTACGAGCGTAAAGCTCACAGCATCCTGAATGCTGCGCGTCTGCCAATTCCGCCACGAGGGCTTACCGTATTATATCAAATGAGCTTGACTTAGTGCACCTTTTTGTGGCATCCTGACAGCAGAAGAAGTGAGAAAAATTATTCTTGTTTTTCTTTTTTTTGCGCTTACACCGATTGTAATTGGAACCAGTCTTTTCTCTCTGGTAGTTTTTGGTAACTCAGGCCCCACAGACCACAACGAAGTATTGGCTGCCGGTGCTTTGGTTTATGCTTCACTGCCTACTACTACGCCATCGATTTCAGGTATAGTAGGCGTTTCAGATGCCAGAGCTGGCCTTGTCAAGCAGTACCTCGCCGATTACAATTCAGCGCTTGAGCCATATTCCGATTTTATCGTTGAGATGGCAGACAAATACGACATTGATTTTCGCCTCATTACCGCCATTGCCCAGCAAGAAAGTAATCTTTGTGAAAAAATCCCCCCCGGGACATTCAATTGCTGGGGTTGGGGCATCCATAGCCAAGGAACACTTGGTTTCGAGTCGTATCAGGAAGGGATTGAAATTGTAACCCAGGGACTTCGTGAAGAGTATCTGAATAAAGGCTTTGTAACAATTGACGACATTATGACCAAATACACACCACTGTCTCCTGGCTCCTGGGCAGCGGGCGTCACCACTTTTATGGACCAAATGCAGTAGAATACTCATAAATGGCAGCCGCCTACGACACATTTGACTATCCATCATACTGGCAGGAGCGAGGCTATGAACACGAAAGTGAAGTGATTGCGGTCAACGCCCTGCTGGACAACATTCCAAAAATAAACAAAATTCTAGACATCGGTGGAGGATTCGGAAGATTAACTCCACAGTATATCTTCAGAGCCAAGCGTGTTTTCCTCACAGATCCTTCGACCAAACTCCTCGGCTTAGCCCGCAAGAATCTAAAAAACTACAACAACATTAAGTTTGTTCAGACAACCGCAGAGAATCTTGATCACAAGTTTCGCGCGAGCAGTTTTGACACAATTTTTATTGTTCGCGTCATGCACCACATTAAAAACGCCGAAGCAGTCTGTAAAACAATAGTCAGATTGTTGAAAAAAAACGGCTATTTAATCATGGAGTTTCCAAACAAAGTCCACGGAAAGGCGGTAATAACTAACTTCTTAAAAGGTGATTTTACTTTTCCCCTTGATATTTTTACCACCGACAAGACAATCAAGAAAAGCAATGTGAGGACTCTGCCTTTCAACAACTACCACCCGCACGTAATTGAACAGATGTTAAAAAAATATTCACTTGAAATAATAGATAAGAGATCTGTATCAAATATTAGATCCCCTTTTTTGAAAAAAAATCTACCAATTAAAACACTTATTGATTTAGAAAGAAGCCTCCAAAAACCCTTGAGTAAGCTCAATTTCGGTCCTTCGATATTCATTCTCGCACGAAAAAGGGGGTAAAAATAAAAAACACTTGACAGACCTATAATCTTATGTTATATTACACTTACGTTTTGAGGCTACCGGTTATATCGACTTTGGTGGCGTCAAAATTTCCCTGGCCCCGGTGAAAACCGGGGTCTTTTTTTGGTATAATACACTTAAGCGCCAGGGTGCTGGAATTGGCAGACAGGCACGGCTTAGGACCGTGTGCTCATTACGAGCGTGCAGGTTCGACCCCTGTCCCTGGCACAAGAGTGGAGATTATCACTATGATCAAATACTCTTTCTTAAAAATCTTAACCGGAAGTGATTTATCACAGCGCAAACTTGCGCTGATGTCCCTGGCCGCTCCCAGACCCGGACCCACAGTCTGGCTCACGGCCGCTGTGCACGGAGACGAAGTTGGTGGCATTGTGGTCATCCAGGAAATTTTTAAAAAACTAAAGCAGGAGCCACTATTGAAAGGGGAACTTTTTGCTTTTCCGCTTATGAATCCAATCGGCTTTGAATCTGCCATGCGCAGTATTCCTATAAGCAAAGAGGACTTAAATCGTTCTTTTCCGGGCAATCCAAGCGGATCGCTGGCCGAACGCATCGCCAACACTATCTTCCAAGCCATCATTAAAACTAAACCCCACTTAGTTTTGGACTTACACAATGATTGGCTCAATTCCATTCCCTATACACCAATTGACCCTCATCCGGGTTCAAAATTTGCCAAAACGTATGAAGCGGTTCTGAAATTTGCCCGACTGGCTGGCTTGGTTATCGTTGACGAAGAAGGAGAAAGTGAGCAGTCCCGATTGGAATTGGCTAAAACCCTTTCTGGAACTTTAGTCAACCTGGGTGTTCCTGCTTTAAGCCTTGAGCTTGGGGAAGACTCTGTGGTCAATGAAAAAAATGTTCAAGTCGGTATCAGTGCTGTTTGGAACATCCTTCACAGTTTAGGTATGGTTAGCGCTACTTTACCCGACGGCACGCACGTACCCCAAGCTCTAAAAGGCAAGGTCTTAAGATATTCAATGCAGATCAGTTCTAAAAGCGGTTTGATCCGCTTTCTTGTCAATCCCGGGGAAATTGTTAAAAGTGGCCAACCCGTGGCACGGATTTACAATGTTCTGGGCAAACCTCGCGAAACTATCAAAGCCAAAAGGGAAGCGATAGTTTTAGGGCTGACAGATTCGGCGGTAGCCCTTCCTGGCGGTCAGGTTGCTGCTTTTGGTATAATTAATTAATGACCCACCAGATTCTCCACGTTTATAGTAAGAGGCGTGCACAAGAAATCCATACCATTGCCATTTTTCTACCAATCATCGTTTTTGTTCTTATGTTGACTTTCTTTTTTACTAAACTACCCAAAAATCAAGTGGTCCAGTCAGAAAACCAGCCTGCTGTTTTAGGTGAGGAAAGCCAAATTAAGTGAAAGAAGCCAAAAATACACTTTTGATGTTGGCGGGAACGGCTGTTCTTTTAATTGTCATCGGACTTTTTTTAAATCCTCAGTCCTCACCGATTACGCTCCCCAGTTTAACAACCAAGGTAACTCCCGCGCCAGAAAACAAAATTGTCAGAATCAACGACTTAGATATCACCGTTAGTCTTGCCGACACCCCTGCTAAAAGAAAACAGGGACTTTCAGGAGTTGAGAGCCTGGGAGAGACTGAAGGCATGCTCTTTCTTTTTGACAAAGAGAATCAAACTTCGCCTTTTTGGATGAAAGACATGGCTTTTGCCATTGATATTATTTGGATAAACGACGGCAAGGTAGCCGAAATTACCGAAAATGTCCAACCGCCGCAAGCTGGTACGCGTGATGCTGAACTTACCCTTTATGCTCCCAACAGCCCCTACAATTACGTTCTAGAGGTTGCCGCTGGTTTTAGCAAGCAAGCTAACATTACCGAAGGAGATGCGGTCGTGAATCTCGGATTTTAAATTCAGTAAGCCCGCCGGTCCAACTGTAAAATCACCCCACCGCCGGTTGGTTTGATCAATAGCCGACATCAATCTAACCTGTTTTTCTCTGTTACTGAATAGCTCAAGCTGGAGATTTTTGCTTCCCACCAAGTTAAAACAAGAAATGGCGATCGTATGCACCGGTTTAATCTGCTTACACTCCCGGAGTGTAAGAAGTGCTACCTTAAAAATATCTCTTGAATCAAACACCTCTCGAGGGAGTTTTCTTGACTGCTGCCAAAAACTGCCGTCTCGGAAGCGCAAACTCACCCAAATTCCACCGGCCAGATAACCAGCCCTGCGCAAACGCTGTCCTGTTTTCTCACACAGCTTTTGGAGAATGGGAAAAAGACCAAGTAAACCCGACTTCTCTGCGATACGGCGAGGTAAAGCGTAGGAATTACCAAAGCTGCGCCTGCCAAATTCAATGTTATCAATTTCCCAGCCTCTGAGCCTTAAATACCAATAATAACTATTAATCGAGCTGAAAGCAGCTCTAAGAAGCGACAAGGGCGCTTGGTACATGTCTAAAACCGAGTAAATCCCAACCGAATTTAAGCGCAAAGTATTTTTGAAGGCAATTCCGTGCAAGTCGGGGAGAGTTAACTGACCGTAGGCTGCTAGGAAATTAGAACTATTTATCTCTACTAAGCCGTCTGGTTTTTTTGAATTTGAGGCAGTTTTGGCCAAAAAGCGATTGGGAGCGATACCGATGGAAACTGTCAACCACTCACCAACCTCCTCACGAATTCTTTTTTTGATCCCCCGGGCAGTTGCAAAAAGATCTGGAAGTGCCTGAAAATTTTTAAAGTCCAAGACAAACTCGTCAATTGATTTGGGAAAAACTTGATCTGAAAAATTCTTTAGAAGCTCACGAAGTTCAAGATGCACCCGCCGATATAAATTTGGCTGTGGTGTCAAAATTTGCAAGACAGAGCAAAGCCTTTGACCTTCTTTGACGCGCATACCGGTTTTTATGCCAAAAATTTTTGCCTCTCTTGAGGCTGCCAAGATACAGCCGCCGGGGGAGTTGTAAGCCGCCACCACAATAGGTTTACCACGCAAATTGGGGTTGACTTGCTGTTCAATTGTCGCAAAGGCACTATTTAAGTCAACGTGCATGACAGTGGAAGGACAAGCATTAAATTGGTAAACTTTAGTCATCTTTATTAATTTATAGAACCGAACAAAAACCAAATCAAGATGCAAAAAGTCCTTATTATCTTCTTAACCTCACGCCTCACTTTCATACTCTTTGCTTTTCTTGCTTCGTACTTTACCCCCTTGGTCACCGGCTACCTGGGCCAGCAATATGACCCAGCTCTACCAAGGCTGGCCTGGGTTTGGGCCAATTTTGACGGCATGCATTACCTATCCATTGCCGATAACGGCTATGCTGGGGACAATTTTGCCTTTTTTCCACTTTACCCCTTTCTAATTAATCTAACTGCCTACCTGATTCCCATTAGTAAGCTTTACCTTGGTTTAACTATTTCGTGGACTGCACTCCTGGGCAGTTTAATACTGATCCATAAAATCATTCGGCTTGATTATTCGGAAAAAATCGCCACTCGAGCCCTCATTTTACTTTCCTTTTTCCCAATGGCTTTTTTCTATCAATCCGTTTACGCCGAGTCACTTTTTCTTTTGGTTTCAACCACCAGCTTTTACTTACTGCGGAAACAAAAATGGTTTGCCTCGGGCATTTTTGGTACTTTGGCGCTAGCTAGCCGGCCTTTTGCTATTGCGCTTTTGCCGGCCCTTCTTATCGAAGCGTTTCCTAAAAATAAGAAAGTTTTCCTTACGATCTTTTTGGCCGGGTTGGGGCTACTTGCGTATCTTGCATATCAACAAATTGCTTTCGGTGATTTTCTACTTTTCCAAAAATCCCTGGTCGGCTGGGAGCAAGATCGGGTAGTACTCATTCCTCAAACCATCTATCGCTATTTCAAAATCTTTGCCGCACCGGGGAGCCTACAAGCCCACTGGGTATCCTACGTTGAATTTATTTGCGTCTTTGCTTATTTTTGGCTTTCTTTCTGGGTATTCAAAAAGATCAGGAAATCTTACGGGGTATTTATGATCACTTTAATGCTTATCGTCACTGGCTTGGGGACCTTCACCAGCGTCCCGCGTTACCTGACCAGCATGTTTCCCGGTTTCTTGGGGCTGTCGGTTTTGTTTAAAAACAGAGTCAAATTTTCGATAGTTCTAATTATTTTTCTAATTCTTGGGTTTATCTTTACGGCTTATTTCAGCCAAGGAGTCTATGTCGCCTAAAATTTCCATCGTCATGCCCACCTACAACGAGGTGGAAAACGTTGAAAACCTCATCCACCGTATAGAAGAAACGCTCAAGAAAGACTTTGAAATAATAGTTGTTGACGATAATTCACCGGATGATACAGCTGAAATTGTCAGACAGCTCCAGCTCAGAATGCCTTATTTAAGGCTTATCGTCCGCCGCAAAAAATTGGGTCTAGCCACAGCTATTCAAAAGGGTATAAAGGCCAGCCGCGGTAGTTTGGTGGGCTGGCTTGACTGCGCCGGAGATATGCCGCCTGAAAAATTTGCCCAAATGAAAAAGAAATTAACCAGATATGACGTCGTTGTGGGTTCAACATTCATTCCAGGCGGCCGCGACCAACGGGGCGACGTTGTCTCTGCCCTGGCTAGCCGTATGATCAATCGGCTTTGCCAATTAGTTCTGGGCAGTGAGATTACCGATTATACCAGCGGATTTATTCTGGCCAAAAAGGAGACCATTGACTACCAAGTATTCACCGGCCTACACGGAAGTTACTTCATCAAACTTTTGGCATCGGCCCGCAAACACGGCTTCAAGATTGTTGAGATTCCATATACTCTTGGTCCCCGCCAACACGGTGAGTCCAAACTTTCTGGCTTTATCCCAACCATCAAAACAGGGGTAAATTATTTGCAGGCTTTATTCGAAGCCAAATTTCTTCTAAAATGATTTTATGCATCTATCTCCACTAAAGAAGAAAAACCTTCCAAAACCATTAAAATTAAGAAAGTTGATTGGACCGAGTTTTATCATTCTGGGGGTAGGATTGGGGAGTGGGGAGCTAATACTCTGGCCGTATTTGGTCGCCAATTTCGGTTTAGGCATTGCTTGGGCGGCCATCCTGGGGATCTCTTTTCAATTTGTTATCAACATGGAAATTGAGCGCTATAGCCTAGTTACCGGGGAAAGCATTTTCGTAGGTTTAGCCCGTAAATTTGGCCGCTTTACTCCGCTGTGGTTCATTTTATCTACCTTTGTGCCCTGGATGTGGCCGGGAATTTTGGCCGCCTCTGCCACCGCTTTTGCTGCTGCCGTGGGAATAGCATACTCAAAATACGTCGGGGTTGTCATGCTTTTGCTCTTGGGGGGAATTTACAGTCTGGGTTCGGTAGTCTATAAAACTCAAGAAAAATTTCAGAAAGGCATTATCCTAATTGGAGTCCCGTTCGTTTTTCTTTTGACTGCCTTTCTTGCCAAAGGGGCGGATTGGTCTGCCCTCATCGGGGGTTTAGTTCCCAAAGCTCTACCGGCAACAATTCCTTTAGCAACTTTTCTGGCTGCCCTGGCCTACGCCGGTGCCGGCGGCAATCTTAATTTGGCCCAGTCACTTTATGTTAAGGAAAAAGGTTATGGTATGGGTAAATTTTCAGGAAGAATCACCAACATTTTTAAAGGCCGGAAAGAAAATATCGAGCTTACTGGTACAACTTTTGAAACCACTCCAAAAAATATCAAAAGATTTAAAATTTGGTGGAGAAGAATAAATACCGAGCACGCCATCATTTTTTGGGCCACGGGCGCTTTTACAATGGTCCTTCTGATGTTGCTAGCTCACGCGACCATTTTTGGCAATCCGGGAAACCAAACCAGCATCAGTTTCGTGATTCGTGAGGCTGGCGTAATCGTAGAAAAAACATTTCCTTTTTTGGGTACTTTTTTTCTCCTGATGGTAACATTGATGTTATTTGGTACTCAATTTAGCGTTTATGGCAGCAATGCCAGAATCATGAGTGAAAATTTGGTGATAACCTCACAAGAAAAATTCAGAATCGGAAACCTTCCAAAATATTTTTACGCTTTCTTGTGGTTGCAAATTCTCGCAGGAATTATAATTTTGACTCTTGGTTTTACCGAGCCGCTGGCTTTGGTCGTGACCGGCGCGGTCTTAAATGCCATCAGTATGTTTATCTATACGGGAATGGTTTTACTTTTAAACTTAACCAGACTTGAAAAACCGCTTCGGCCGTCACCATTACGAGTTATCGCTGCTTCTGCTGCTTTTGCCTTCTACGGCGCTTTTAGCATTTACGTAATATATGAAAAAATTTTTCTATAGCTTGGGAACAGTTTTAATTGTCGCCGCTGTTGCGGTGGCTGGTTGGTGGGTAGGGGAAAATCGCATTTTTGAACGGGGTAAACCAGTAGAAACAACGCGGGAAGTCATCGAGAAACCGCTCGAGAAGTACGCTATTGAGAATTTAGCCAAAGCCCAAGTTCCAGAGGGGGAACTAAAAATTCTCGATGATAATCTATTTGAGTTTTATTTCAATCCCAATCTGGATGGGAAAACCATCAAAAAAACTACTGGGCAGATTAGAATTCCAGAAGGGAAGGGTCCATTTCCTATCGTTTTAATGCTTAGAGGCTATGTGGATCAGGAGATTTATCAAACCGGCGTGGGCACGAGTCGTGCCGCAGCTGTTTTTGTTAAAAATGGCTTTATCACCCTGGCACCGGATTTCTTGGGTTACGCAGGCAGCAACTCAGAGTCTGGAAATATTTTTGAGGCACGGTTTCAAACTTACACCACCGCAATTAGTCTTTACCAGTCTTTACACTTAATTGACCAGTGGGATGGAAAGAATATTTTCATCTGGGGGCACAGCAACGGAGGACAAATTGCCCTCACACTTTTGGAAGCTACCGGAGTGGATTACCCGACAACTCTTTGGGCACCGGTTAGTAAGCCCTTTCCATATTCAATTCTTTATTACACCGACGAGAGCGACGACAAAGGAAAGCTCATCCGGCGCGAATTGGCTAAATTTGAAGATCTTTATGACGCTGATCTTTTCTCAATTCATAACTACTACGACCGCATTAATGCTCCGATTCAGCTTCATCAGGGAACTGATGATGATGCCGTTCCAATTTCTTGGAGCGATGCTTTAGCCCAAACTTTCTTAGACTTAGACCTAGACTTAGACTATTACAAATATCCCGGGGCTGACCACAATCTCCAGCCAAGCTGGAACACTGTAGTGGAACGTGATTTGCAATTTTTTAGCCAATATAGGCTATAATCTAACCATGCCTAAAAAATTCACCAAGTCACACGCAAATAAAAACAAACCGGGCTTTAGGACGTCTGATTTTATCAAAATCAAAAGTTTTTCTGGCGGACCAAAAATGGCACCTAAATTCAGCCAAGCAACGTTCAAAACCCAGCACAAAGGTTAGCTTTGTGCTATAATTCATCCCATGACTACGGCACGCTCCGCTGACGGAGACATCCAAATCACGCTGACAATTCCTTGGAAAGAGATTGAAGCCGCTAAAGAGGAGGCAGTAAATCATCTTGGAAAAGACATAACTATCCCGGGCTTTCGGAAAGGTAAAGCACCGGCAGAAAAAATTGCCCAAAAGCTCTCTCAAGAGGAGCTTATCAACCATGCTCTGGGGCACATCTTACCCAAAGCCTTTTCAGATGCCATCACCAAAGAGAAAATAAAACCCGCGCTTTACCCCAAATTCGAGCTTGTCTCCGCCAAAACTGGTGAAGACTGGCAAGTCAGGGCCATAACCTGTGAATTGCCCTCAATTGTCTTGGGAAACTATAAAGAAGCACTCAAAAGTATCGACAAAAAAACTTCTCAGGCAGAGAGGGAGCAAGCAGTCATTAAAATTTTACTGGAAAAAATTAATCTTGAACTGCCCAAAATGATTATCAAAGAGGAAGTTGATGCCAGGCTCTCGAGGCTTCTGGAAAGAATTGAAAAACTTGGCCTCAAACTTGAAAGTTATTTGTCGTCGTTAGGCAAGACCGTAGTTTCACTTAGAGAAGAATACGAAACTCAAACCAGACAGAGCATAGCTCTTGAGCTTATCTTAAACGAAATTGCTAGAAAAGAGGAGATAAAGGTTACTGAGGCTGAGGTAGAAGAGGCGCTAAAAGCCAGCGACATTAAAAACGTCGGCAATGAGCAAAAAACCACAATCAAATCTATCATTACCCGCAGAAAGA
>Ga0155736_111_pt2 | contig 28456 bp, 25 predicted proteins | sample RifCSPlowO2_01_FD_107390 | JGI IMG/M metagenome (GOLD analysis project Ga0155736, IMG submission 107390) | Candidatus Woesebacteria bacterium RIFCSPLOWO2_01_FULL_44_14 | reverse complement strand
ACTGCAATCACGGCATGGCCGCACTTTTTGCCATTGAACTCATGGTTGACGCGGGTATGACGAGTGATGAAATTTATGAAAATATTTTGAAGTTAAATTCCTTTTGGTTTTCGTCAACTTATTTAACAACGGCTACCTATTTTGCCCGCCAGGGGGTGGCTTGGGACAAGATTGACGCCAAAGAAGTTTTGGGAGCGGATTTCTCTTCGGGCCAGGGCGCAGCCAAGATTGCCAAGGAAGTGGGACAGCTGCCTTATCAAAATACAAATACGGGTGGGAGTTGCGGATCCTGAAGAGGACTTGTCCTGAGCGAGCAAAGCGAGTCGAAGGAGGTGAGAAAAGATGAAGTTGAATCAAATGGCCTTGGCTAATGCTTTTGGGATTTTGGCAGCGGTCTATTATGTTGCCTGTTACTTCCTGGCCCTTTTGGCGCCGGAAGTTTACAAATCGGTAGCACTAACCTGGTTTCATATGATTGATTTGAGTATTGCCTGGCGCGATGCGCCCATGGGTTTTGGCCTGGGAATTGTTACTTTTACGGCCAGTTCTTGGGTTTCAGGTTGGTTGCTGGGGGCCGTGTACAATAAATTTGTAAAGTAGTCGGAAAAGAGGTGATGAAAGTGATGGGACATATGTTTAGTAACAATTACGGTGGCAATTGGGAAGGGCTGCCCGATTATATGCAACAGATGATGAAAAGTTATTATGGTGGATTGCAACCGTTTGGCGCAGTTTTTGGTATTTTCCATTTGGTCAGTTGGGTTTTGGTAATTTTGATACTAGTTGCGCTTTTTAGACTGGTTTGGAAGAGGGGAAGTAAGTGATAAAAGATCACAAAACAAAGATAGGCGGTTTGACTGTTTATTATCGGACAGCCGGTGATCCCAAAAAGCAAACTTTAGTTTTTTTGCATGGATGGGGGGCGAGACTTGGGAGATTAAGGTTGGTTGGGAGTGATAGTGTAATCGATGAGCTGTCAAAACATTTCTATGTGATGGCTCCCGAGCATCCTGGCCTAATTAGATCGGAGGGACCTAAAAAACCTTGGAACTACGAGGATTATGCAGAACACCTTAATAAATTGATTTCACATTTAGAATTAGAAAATTTTATTTTATTAGGGCAGTCTTTTGGCGGCGGCATTGCCACGGCATATGCGGCAGTTTTTCCTAAGAGGATTAAAAACCTTGTGTTAGTCGACTCTGTATTTGGTGGCCGACTGGAAAATTTTTATTTTAAGGGTAGAAAATGGTGGAGTCTTAAATACTCTAAAATCTTAAAATCATCTTTCGTACCGACGGTGATTAAAAATTTGGTAATAAGTTCGTTTTTAGGCGTACCAGTCGGTTTTGTAGATAAGAAAACTCTGGAAAATAGATTACTGATGGGAAAAATCATGGGCAACCTTAAACTGGAAACGAATTATAAGGACTTAAAAACTCCAACCTTACTTGTTTGGGGCATGAATGACACTTTCATCACGCCGATTAATCGGGCAAGAGAGATACAAACAGAGATTAAAAGTTCAAAGTTGGTAACAACCACTGGTGGTCATTCGATTTTGTATCGAAAACCTAAGGAAGTGGTAAGTTTGATTGTTAAGAATTTAGAAAAGCTATGAAAAATAAAACTCAATATATCTGCCCCATGCACCCCGAGGTGGTGAGTGATAAACACGGGAGATGTCCGAAGTGTGGTATGGACCTCGTTGAGGCCCAAAATCAAAAGATAAAAACCAAAAGTACTGAACACGAAAGACACGAAATGAAGCCGGTGAGCGAAATGAGTCTTTGGAAAAAACTCAAGATGGGCTTAACGATGACCATGGGTATGGAGCACGGAGGTTTGGCAGGACGTGAGATGGCAAAATTGATGGAGGAAGACATTCGTAATAAATTTTTCTTCTCGCTTTTGCTTACCATTCCCATTATTGCTTACTCTCCTCTTGGCGAAAAAATACTTGGCATAAATTTACCCACACCGATTCCTGCCCCATGGCTACTTTTTGTTCTTACGACACCGGTTTTCCTTTATGCCGGCTGGATCTTTCTTTATTCAACATATAAAGCTCTGCTAGCTAAGACACTCAACATGGCGGTTTTGATTGCGGTGGGCATTACCGCTGCCTATGGATTTAGCATTGTCTTAACTTTGCTTGGAAGCGCCGACTCTTATTACGAGGCTGCAGCCATGCTTATTACCTTCGTCCTCTTTGGCCATTGGATGGAGATGAAGTCTCGTTGGGGGACAACGGACGCACTCCAGGCCCTATTTGACTTAGTTCCTCCTCAAGCAAGACGTTTAAGAAATGGACAGGAGGAGCTTATTCCCACCTCCGAGGTAAAAGTTGGCGATGTTTTAATTTTAAAACCCGGTGACAAAGTTCCGGTGGATGGGGAAATAATTGAGGGTGAAACGGCAATTGATGAATCGCTTGTCACCGGAGAATCAATCCCTGTTGCCAAAGACGTTGGAGATAAAGTAGTCGGTGGATCCATAAACCAATCGGGAAGTGTGAAGTTTAAGGCAACCAAGGTCGGAGAAGACACAGCGCTTGCCCAGATTGTCAAATTGGTTGAAGTTGCTCAAAACTCAAAAGCTCCGGGACAAAAAATAGCCGACAGATTTGCGCAGTACTTGGTCATTCTCGCCGTGGGTGGAGGGCTACTGACATTTTTGATTTGGTTTTTTGTCATGGGTCAACCCATACTTTTTGCACTGACGTTTGCCATCTCAACCGTAGTGATTGCTTGTCCTGACGCTCTGGGGCTGGCAACCCCGACTGCTGTCGCCGTTGGAACCGGGCTTGGGGCAAAGCATAATATTTTAATTAAAGATGCTCCAACCTTAGAGCAAGTTTCAAAGATCGAGGCAATTGTTCTTGATAAAACCGGAACGCTTACTGAAGGCAAACCCAAGATTACTGACGTGGTGGCGGGGCCTAAATATTCCCAAGACGAAATTTTAGCGCTGATTGCTGCAGCCGAGGAGAAATCGGGCCACCCCCTAAGCAGCGCCGTCCTAGAGGAGGTTAAAAGAAGGGGACTTAAAACCTCAAGGCAGGTGGAAAAGTTTAAAAATATTGCAGGCCACGGCGTTGAGGCGGTAGTTGCTGGAAAAGAGATTCTGGTTGGGACCATGAAACTGATGAAAGATCGAAATGTCGATGTTTCGCCCCTTGCGAAAGAAACCGAAGGACTTCTCTTGGAAGGGAAAACAATAATGATTCTCGCAGTTGACGGAAAGATTGCCGGAGTAGCTGCGGCGCAAGATCCGATCAAGGAAAACGCTAAAATGGCAGTTAGTCTAATGAAAGATCTGGGCTTGGAAATTGCCATGATTACCGGAGATAACCAAAAAACAGGAGAAGCAATTGGAAAACAGCTTGGGATTGACCGCATTTTTGCTGAAGTTCTTCCAGAAGATAAGGCCAAGTATGTCAAAAAGCTCCAAGATGAGAAAAAGTTTGTGGCGATGGTTGGCGATGGGGTCAATGACGCGCCGGCATTGGCTCAAGCGGATATCGGTATTGCCATTGGTGCCGGAACTGACGTGGCGATTGAGACGGCCAAGGTAGTTCTGATGAAGTCCGATCCTGCAGACATTCTTCGGGCAATTAAACTTTCCAAAGCAACCGTGCGCAAGATGAAACAAAACCTCTTTTGGGCTTCGATTTACAATCTTTTGGCTATTCCGGTTGCGGCTGGAGTGCTTTATCCGAGCTATAATATCTCCCTTCGTCCGGAAGTTTCGGCTCTTTTGATGAGTATTTCATCGATCATTGTGGCCACCAACGCCGTATTACTAAATCGTGCTGAAAAGGATTTGATAACGATATGAAGAGAGGGGCTTTGGTGTTTGGAATCTTAGCGACACTAGCCCTGTTGACGATGTATTTTGGTGTTGTTTCCCTCGTATCTGGTTTCCGCTTTGCCCAAGTGCAATTTTTACGCTTCTGGTATTTTGTTGTGGCTCTGGCCATCGGTTTTGGAATTCAGGTTGGACTTTATAGTTATCTTAAGGCGATAGTAAAAAACGTTTCGCCAAAAGTCGTAGCCGCATCTGGGGCGACCTCGACCGCGGCGATGATTTCTTGTTGTGCTCATTATCTTGTTAATGTACTGCCGGTTTTGGGAGCAGTCGGAATTATTACAGTTATTTCCCAGTACCAAGTACAGCTTTTCTGGGTGGGTCTGGTATTTAACTTTGCTGGTATTGTCTACATGGCGAACAAAGTTAGTAAGGTGACAAACGTAAGATGAATACAAAAATAATTATTATTGCTGGAGTTGTCTTGGGAATAGTATTGGTTGGTTCACTGGTTACCAAACAAAAAGAAACTCCTCTTTCATTGGATTCTCAGATAAATTCCGAAGGTGCGGTGGAGGTGGAAGTAACTCCTCTTGAAATTTCTAACGCTTCAGATTTGTGGCAGTTTAAAATTGTGCTGAATACTCATAGCGTTGAACTTGGTCAAGATCTGGCGGCTGTTGTGGAACTTTTTGATGATAAAGGGAATGCGTACCAACCGCTCTCTTGGGAAGGCGCACCCCCCGGCGGACACCATAGGGAGGGAGTATTAAGTTTTCGTCCCTTAGCCCCCCGTCCCTCATCCATCGTACTTGTGATTAATAATATTGGCGAAGTTCCCGAAAGGAAATTTGTTTGGGGGGTAAAGAAATAGGAGGTGAATCTCTATGGCACATTGTTGTGGAGGACACACAGAAGATAAGAAACAAAAAATTGTTGAACCGGAAGTTCAAAATAAGAAAACAAAAGATTTTGTTAAAAAATATTTGCACAAGCTTGACAAAAAAAGAAGTGGGAGTAAGTGATTCTTGACAAGGGGGCTTTATTTGTTGCTTAATAGATTAAGGTGGTTAGAAAACTTCTTGCTTTTGCTTTAGTGGTAGCGGTGCTCGCTTTCCTGGCGCCGACAGTACGAGCGCTCGAGAATCCTCATTTTTACTATGATTGGAACCGCTATATACCGCCCGATGTTTTGGGCCTGACCGCCCAGGCGCAGGAGGACACCACTACGACTGGTGACTACCGAGATTATTTAGAGCACGATTATGTCCTCGGCTTTACCGCCGATTACTCGCCTGGCGACCCACTTTATTTTATTAAAAGAGTTGAGGAGGGCTTGACCCTGGCCTTTACCTTTAATGACCAACAGGTTAACGAAACGAGACTGGAGTTGGCTGGCGAGCGGCTCTCGGAGATAGAAACTGTCAGTCAGGAGGGGGCCAGTGCGGCAACGATTGGTTCCCTGACCCAGTCTTATGAAAATACAGTTGAGGCCATGGCTGCGAGCCTGACCAACTTGGCTAACGAAGGCCAAGATGTGGGTAGCCTAACGGACCTGGTTGATCTTGAATGTTCCAAGCACGCTTTGGTTCTCGGGGAGATTTCTCTACTCGTCCCCGCTGCGGCTGAGGCAGGTCTTGAGCAAGCGATTGCCGCCAGCGAGGTTGCGGTTGATTCGGTCGCTGATATTGAAGGTCAACCGCCCGTGCCTCAAGCCGTCGTTGACCGGCTTCAGGCGACCAAAGCCCTGGGAATCTTGACCGAGGAAGAAGTGGCCAGAGTAATTGACTCTGATACCCGCCAGGAAGCCAGGACAGAGCTTCGAGAATACGTCGAGGTAGGCGTTTTCTCTGAGGCAGACCTGACAAAATTCAACCAGACGGCGATGGCGAGCTTTCCCCGAGGTTACTACGCGATCTTGGAGATAATGAAGTTCAAAGAGCTCAATGATCTTGAGACTTTGAAACCAGATGAAGCCACGATTGCTAGGATTCAAGAGTTTTCCCGGACCTACGAGCCAGGGAGCATTGTTCCCCCGGAAATCAGGACTTGGTGGGCGCCGATGGTCAGGCTTGAAGAGCTGCAAAATACGCTCCGGCCAGATCTCATCAACCAAGATTATCTCAGGAACCGTACTGACTACTACCAGAAATATCAGGAGGTGGTGGAGCGGATCAAGCCAACCAGTGATGACGTGGCTTATGTCAACCGCTTGCTCGCGATTAATCCAGAGTTGATCAACGATCCCTCTTACGCCCGGATTAAGGCCCTAGCTGATCGTTTTGGGACGTCAACCGCGACGACCACCGGTTTCACGCCGACTTGTGGCAGCAACACACATTGGGTGACAGTTCCCTATATGCCTGGCGGTGGTTATTGTATCCCCAACTATGAGTTCCCCACGGGTGGGGAGACAGGTGAGACGCCTTGCCCCTCAGGTTATCACCGCAATATTTCCGGTGGGGCTTGCTACCCGGACAACCCGACGAGCGGGACCTATTTACCGGCGGCTGGGACGTGTTACTCTGGCTATCGATGGGTGACAGATCAGGCTAACCCCCGGGGTGGTTATTGTAGTCCCCAGACAGTTACTGATGGAGGTTTCCCTAGTCCGTATTACTCGGTGGGCTATTGTCTGCCTGGCCAGACCTACCGCGATGGTAAGTGTGAAACTTACAATCCGCCCCCAGCCAGTGGTTGTTCGTCTGGTTCCTGGTGGAATGGGACAAGCTGTATCCAACAGAAAGATTGCGGCCAGGGATACTATCAGGATTACACTGGCGAATGTCGTCAATCAAGCTACAACAATGTTTGTGCTCAGCCGTCGGGGGGTTGTGGCACTAGTGCTTGGTGGGATTATTCAAGCTGTAGTTGTCGCTCGTCTTCAACGACCGGAACTTCCTCTTATCCCTATGCCACGCCCTACCCTTCTTATCCTTCGTCCAGTACCTCAACCAATTGTGGCACGGGTTATTATTGGAACGGCAGTTACTGCGCCCCGACCAGTTCGACCTCAACGACGACCACCACCACAACCACCATGAGCCGTGAGCAGCAAGAATCAACTTGTCGATCAGGTGGAGGCACTTGTCAGTGGAACGGTGATATTTGTAATTGCCAAGGGTATTCTTCCTCTGGGACAACGACAACTTCAACGCCGGCGCCAACTACCTCCACACCCGCGCCGACGACCAGCGCACCTCAGCCAACTCCGATGACCGACCCAGCCACAGCCTGCACCAGCATGCAGGGTTGTTCTTGGAACGGCTCCTCTTGTTTTTGCCAGTGAATTAGTGGTTGACGCAAGGCTTGCTGAGCCTGTATAGTGGGTAACGTAAATGGCAGTAGCAGCTGTAACAGATCAGGACTTCGAAGAGAAGGTTATAAAAAGTAAAACCCCCGTCTTGGTAGATTATTGGGCCTCTTGGTGTGGGCCCTGTAAAATGGCAGAACCGGTTCTTGATGAGCTGTCCGAAGAATACAAAGGCAAAGTTGATTTCATGAAAGTGAATGTGGATGAAAATCAACAGGGATCCCAAAAATATGGTGTGATGAGTATTCCTACAACAATATTATTTATGAACGGTCAAGAAAAAGGTAGACAGATAGGTTTTGCAGGAAAAGCCGCTTTTGAGAATCTTTTGAAAAAAGCTTCTTAAGGGGGCGAAGGGGGGTGATGATAATGGACGATTCAACAACAAACCCAACAACAGGAACAACAACTCCACCTATGGGTGGCGATACAAGTGGAACACCCATGCCGGAGCCAGTAGCTCCAGTCGGTGGAACACCACCAGGGGTTGAGCCAACGATGCCAGAACCGACGGTTGGGGAAGCACCCATGCCTGGTATGGGCGGAGGGACTAGTGACACAGGTGGAGATACAGGAACAACTTCTCCTCCAGCATCACAACCTCCAATGCCTCCGACAGCGTAAGTCAAATGGAGCAAATTGTTTTTGCGAAAAAACCAGCTGCTGGCGGGGTGTGGGACACGGCCATAATTGGTTCGGGTCCTGCTGCTCTGACGGCTGCAATTTATACTACTCGTGGAGCAGCTTCCACGGTAATATTGGGTGGAGAGAATTGGGGCGGTCAGCTGATGCTAACGACCACGGTTGACAATTATCCTGCCCTTCCGGGTATTCAAGGGCCAGACTTAATGGTTAAAATGCGCGATCATGCAGTAATGTTTGGCGCTGAATTTGTCCAAAAAAATGTCGAGTCAGTCGATTTTTCTGCCAGCCCTTTCGTGCTTCGTTCTTCGGATTTCGAATTTAAAGCGCGAAGCGCGATAATCGCCACAGGCGCAGATACCAAATGGCTGGGTGTTGCTGGCGAGGATAAATTGCGAGGGAAGGGAGTTTCCTCGTGTGCTCCCTGTGACGCGCCCTTTTTTAAAGGTAAGAGCGTTGCCGTGATTGGTGGGGGAGATTCAGCCATGGAAGAAGCTTTGGTACTAACAAAATACGCCACAAATGTAACTATAATTCACCGAAGAGATGAGTTCAGAGCCTCTGAAGCGATGCAGCAGAAAGTTAAAACCAACCCCCAAATAAAAATTCTTTGGAATACCGAGGTGAAAGAATTTGTTGGTGAGCAAAAACTTGAAAAAATTAAACTGCTAAACACCAAAGACAACAGCGAAACAGAAATACCTATCGATGGAGCATTCATCGCCATTGGAAACGTTCCTTCAAGTTTTGTTTTTAAGGAAAACTTGGATTTGGATGAAAAAGGTTATATTAAAAAACTGGAAACTGAAAAATGGAGAATGGGAACTTCCGTTGAAGGTGTTTTTGTCTCAGGCGACGTTCATGATTATCATTACAAACAAGCAATTACTGCGGCTGGGTTTGGGTGCATGGCGGCCATGGACGCGCTCAAATATCTAGACAAGTCTGGACCATCATGGTAGGATGGTCTTCTATGGCTAAAGCCCGCACCAAACTTTTTGAAAAATTAACTCCCGTACTGCTGGTTTTGACCATTGGCCTTGCATTTGCCGTTGGTGTTCTTTGGCAAAAAGTTAGCAGCCTAGAAAGTGGTAAGTCTGTAAAGACAGTTACCGGCACCGGGACAAACACTGCAGGTACAACTGCCGACAGGCCGGTAGCTCCGGTAAACAGTAAATTGAGTGCCGATCAGGCAGAAAAAGTTCCCAAGGTTACCAGTGAGGATCACATTAAGGGAGCAAGTAACCCACAGGTTTATCTGGTTGAATATTCTGATTTGGAATGTCCATTTTGTGCGCGGTTCCACCCTACTGTTCAACAAGTTTTGCAGGAGTATGGAGATCGGGTGGCGTGGGTGTACAGACACTTCCCCTTGGACACTCTTCATCCCAAAGCAAGGCCGGCCGCGCTTGCCTCTGAGTGTGTTTTTGAAGCGGGAGGTAATGACGCTTTTTGGCAATTTGTTGACGCAATTTTTGAGGACCAGACTGTCCTGTCAGATATCACTGGTACGGCCTCAAAACTGGGCTATGATGTTGGGTCTTGTCTTGATAGCAAGAAGTATGCCGATTTGGTTCAGTCCCAGTATGAGGGTGGTTCAAAAGCGGGGGTGACCGGCACTCCAGGCAACTTTGTAGTTAATCAGAAAGGTGAGGTCTGGCTTGTTCCGGGCGCTGTGCCTTTTGCTACCCTCAAAGCTACAATTGATGAAGCCCTAAAGAGCTAACTTATAGAAATTCTAAAATTTTGTAAGCCACGACAGCAGCAGAGCCCCAAACATTGAAAGATTTATTTATCCCGAGCATGGGAAGCTCGACGACCAGATCAGCCTTTTTTAAGACTGCCTTTTTAATGCCCGTTGTTTCATGACCAACAACTAGGGCGATGGGGAAGTGAGGTTTGAGGTTTGAGTAAGAGATAGAGTTAGCTGATTGTTCTATGGCGATAATTTGGACGCCTCGCTGTTTTAGCTCACTAACCACACCAAGTGCAGAATTGTACTTGGCCCAAGGGACCCATTTATCGGTTCCTATTGCAGCACGATGGATCTTAATTGATGGCGGATACTCCATCTCACCACAAAGATATACCTTTTCCATGGCGGTAGCATCAGCCAAGCGAAACATGCTCCCAACATTGTAAGTATCCAAAACCTCATCAATAACAAGATAGATTGGATTACGTTTAATTTTTTTTAAATCTTTTTGTGTTGGCTCAGAAATTCGTAGCTCTTTTGCTTTGAGCTTTGTCATAAGATATAATATTGTAGCATTTTTAGCCTCGGCCCCATCGTCTAACGGCTAGGACGGCACCCTTTCAAGGTGCAAATTCGGGTTCGATTCCCGGTGGGGTCACTTTGGGCCCGTAGCTCAATGGTAGAGCAACACCCTTTTAAGGTGATGGTTGAGCGTTCGAATCGCTCCGGGCTCACTAATAAAATTATCTTTGCGGGATGGTGTAAAGGTAGTCACGCCTCCCTTTGGAGGAGGAGATCGGGGTTCGAGTCCCTGTCCCGCAGCAAGTGGTTAAATTTTTTTAACTGTGTTATACTTCTTTTAGTTTCGGTTGGATAGTGGCTTCGAAAGGATTTTCCTCAGAAAGCATTACTTTTCCGATAGAGACATCAATAAATGGAGGGGGGTGAAAAGTAATGGATAACAAAAAGAAGGTTTACGTGGGTAATTTGTCCTACACAATGACTTCAGACGACTTGAGGAAAGCGTTTGCAGAGTTTGGAGAAGTTGTTGACGCAGTTGTCATCATGGACAAAATGAGTGGAAGATCCCGTGGTTTTGGTTTTGTCGAATTTGCGACAGACGATGCAGCCCAAAAAGCTGTTGACGCAATGAATGGCAAAGACGTCGATGGCCGAAAGCTAGTGGTCAATATCGCTCGCCCCGCCCGCGACCGCTAAATTATTAGTCAAAAATCCTGCCCACAAAGCTTTGAGTGAGTAGTTGTTGACCGTTTGGAAAAATTTGCTATACTACTTATTAGATGGATTGAGGCGAGAAACATATTAAAGTTTCGCTGGAGGCGCTTCAAGCGCCTTTTTTTATTCATCAGCACTTTGACAACCAAGATATGACTGGAAGCAATCCGGAATTCTTTTGAGGAATTTGGATACTTTTTGAGGGTTTGATCCTGGCCCAGGATGAACGCTGGCGGCGTGCTTTAAGCATGCAAGTGGAACGAAAACCCGAGCTTGCTCGGGTGGAAGTCGCGAACGGCTGAGTAACACGTAGGAATCTACCCCTTGGCGGAGAATACCTCACTGAAAGGTGAGTTAATACTGCATAACCCTGAAGTATGCGCAAGCTTAACTTCAGGGAAAGGGCGTAACTGCCCACCGAGGGAGGAGCCTGCGGCCCATCAGCTTGTTGGTAGGGTAATGGCCTACCAAGGCAACGACGGGTAGGGGACGTGAGAGCGTGATCCCCCAGAATGGTACTGAGAACGGACCATACACCTACGGGTGGCAGCAACTGGGAATCGTGCGCAATGGACGAAAGTCTGACGCCGCGACGCCGCGTGAAGGATGAAGGCCTATGGGTTGTAAACTTCTTTTGCCAAGATCGAGAGGTCTTGGAGAATAAGCACCGGCTAACTACGTGCCAGCAGCAGCGGTAATACGTAGGGTGCAAGCGTTATCCGGATTTATTGGGCGTAAAGGGTCCGCAGGCTTTCCAGCAAGTCAATCTTCAAAGACCGGGGCTCAACCTCGGGAAGGGGAGTGATACTGCTGGAATTGGAGAACTTAGGGGCTACTGGAACTATTCATGTAGGGGTGAAATCCGTTGATATGAATAGGAACTCCGAGGGCGAAGGCAGGTAGCTGGGAGTTTCTCGACGCTCAGGGACGAAAGCTAGGGTAGCGAAAGGGATTAACATACTAGTCCCCTCCGATAGTAATATCGGAGAAAAAATCGGCTATATCGGTGAAACTCCTTGTAATCTTCGGATTATTTTTGGTAACATGGATTATGAGGACAACCCCGAGGGAAGTCTTTATTTCGCTTAAAGCAAACTTTAACCTAAACAATGTCCAGCAGGCAGTTTTGATCGGAACTCTTTTGGGTGATGGAACTATTCAAATGAGAAAGAAAGATGCGAGGCTTCATATAAAGCACTCGCTAAATCAGATTTCTTTAGTTGAATACAAAAGAAAAGTTTTTGCGAATATAACAAATATGAATGTAAGGGTATTCAAACAAAAAGTAGGCGGAGTCGACTACAACTTTGCCGAATTTGTTACTCTTACTCATTCTGAGTTTACTCGCTTTTATAAGCTTTTCTACAAAGAGCACAAAAAAGTTGTTCCTACAGATTTAGGGCAATTATTAAAAAGCCCTATGAGTGTGGCTGTTTGGATAATGGATGATGGATCTTCTGAGTATGCTGGTGTGTCTATACAAACACACTCATTCACAGAAGAAGAAGTTAAAAATCTTATTAAGGTTATTGAAAATAATTTTAATTTAAAAGCTTTAATGCGAAAGAATAAAAATAGGTGGATTATTTATTTTACAAAATCTAGTTTGTTTAAATTAACTAGATTAGTAAGCAAATACACTTTGCCTGAGTTTGAGTATAAACTTAAACCCTATTCTTTAAGACCCCGTAGAGACTGTACGCCGGGTCCCGACACAATCGGGATATGATACAGTCCGAACTGCATAGCAATATGTAGAGTTTAATAGAAATATTAGACCGCCCCCTTGGATATGAAATTGTCTGACGGGGTTATTGAAGTAACAGATTGTAGAGACCCCTGTAGTCCTAGCCGTAAACGATGCTCGCTAGGGGGGCGCCTATGGTGCCTCCCGCAAGCTAACGCGTGAAGCGAGCCGCCTGGGGAGTACGAGCGCAAGCTTAAAACTCAAAGGAATTGACGGGGAGACGCACAACCAGTGGATTATGTGGTTTAATTCGAGACGAACCGAAGAACCTTACCTGGACTTGACATGTTTTTCTTAATGCCTCCTGGAAACAGGTTGGAATCATACATAGTATGAGGGAAATCACAGGTGTTGCATGGCTATCGTCAGCTCGTGTCGTGAGGTGTTCCCTTCAGTGGGGTAACGAGCGCAACCCCTGCTGTATGTTGAATGTTCATACAGGACAGCTCGCCTTAGGCGAGAGGAAGGCGGGGACGACGTTAAGTCAGCATGGCCCTTATGTCCAGGGCGACACACATAATACAATGGAGCCGACAATGGGTTGCCAAGTGGTAACACGGAGCTAATCCCATCAAACGGCTTCTCAGTGGGGATTGGGGGCTGCAACTCGCCCCCATGAACGTGGAATTGGTAGTAATCGCGGATCAGCCAAGCCGCGGTGAATACGTTCTCGTCTCTTGTACACACCGCCTCGGCCAAATGGCCGAAGAAAACGCGCCTAGCAGTTGTATTCTCTAGTGGGTTAAAATCCTACCTTTGTAGCCAAAAAAATTTGACAGTCTCAATAAAGTAATTTTTGGGGCGGAGGGTCTGAGGCAAATGGCAGGGATAATAATGATGGGTTCTGGCGACTTCTGTCGGGCGGTCGGAAGGAAGTCAGCTAGGAAAACCTGTTATTCATGTCAGGAACAGAGAGTACAATGACCTGGGGAGATCCCAACAAGATGAGGAAATTGCTTGTTGGGAAGTCAGCTTTTCCATAGTAGTTCCGTTTGGGACGAAGGGGAAAACCGGAATTTGAAATTTCGGGCTCGCCCGGTGCGGGAAAGCCGCACGCCGGGTGGGAACGCGCAACAACCTCGAAGAAGCGCAATCCGTCAAGTCAGTGAAGTTGGGGGCACCCGAACACTGAGTGTTCTCAGTGGAAGGTGAATCCAGCGACAAGGATTAAGTCGTAAAATTATGTTGCGACCTGTCACTGCAAGGTGGCAGAGAAATCTCGCTGTATCGGTGAAACCTAAAGGTATAATGGAATATGCCCATGGTAATACCGAGGGAACCCTTCGACAAGGCTCAGGGCTATAGCCACGAGCGAAGTCGAGTGGGACTCCGTAGAGACTACACGCGAGCGCCGCAATTAACTTATGCGTATTTGCTTGGAGTCTTGCATGATGCAACTGAACGCAAGACCACTTTCAGAATAGCTAGTAAAAGTTTTGAATTTTGCAAGTTCTTACAAAACGGAATTGTAAAACTGGGATACAGAGCTTGGATCTACAAAGAAGGAAAAACTCGAAATCTTTGGATAGTAGAGTTTTCCAGAAATGTTTTAACTAATACTAAAGTAAGATCTAGGCAGGACAAAATTGACTATGTCCGCGGCTATTTTGATACTGAAGGTGGAATCGCGAAAAATTCTAATGTGCGCTATTACATTTATTTCGCACAAAAGAATAAAAAAGATCTCGGAGGAAGTTCAAAGGTTTCTCGAGGGGCTTAAAATCAGTTGTGGAGAGATTCATAACCCAAGTATGCGGGCTGACCCAAATTATTGGAGATTTTTTATTAGGGCAAGATCATACAACGATTTTGCGAAGACCATTAATTCAAGTCATCCCGTAAAACGCAAGTTTTTGCGGATGAAGATATAGTCCATGCCTCACGAAAGTCGAGGATTTACATGAACAAGGTATCCGTACTGGAAGGTGCGGATGGATCACCTCCTTTCTAAGGAGTTTTACCTCCCCATTTTTAGACATGAGTTTTGGGGTTACAAAACCGTGTTCGCAGCTATGCGATAACTAGTACGCTTCCAGTCAGATCTTGGTTGTTAAAAGAGAAAATCCCGCATGTTTTTTGCGGGATTTTTGTGTTAAAATAGGTTCGTTTTGGGCCGGTAGTTCACTGGTAGAACGCTTACCTGATAAGGCAAGCTTAAGAGTGGGCATTTTCGGGGCGTGTAGCTCAGTGGTTAGAGCGCTTACCTGATAAGTAAGAGGTCGATAGTTCGATTCCATCCACGCCCACAGAAAGTGAGCAGGAGGGGGTTTGCCGGCCACAGGCGAGCCATTGCCTAACGGTAATTATATCGTAACACAAACTCTCGTCGTCTATCTATAATTATTCCTATAATATTGACGAGTATCTTGTGTTGTGATAAGATTCGTAATCATGTCAGAAAAGCGGGATTTTGAATCTAAGGAAACACCAAATGGGAGGGAATTCCATCTTGGTAATATTTTATCAATAACTACTGGACGACTTGTGAGTCCTCGTCATATTGATGGTGTGTATGACATTTTAGATTATATGACAGGGGGAGATAGTTTATACACCCATCAATTAGGACGTGCCGCAGATGAATGCAAACCATATTTATTAATGGAGATGCCTTGGCTAGAGGAAATAGATACTAGTGGTGTGAATGGTGATAATTGGGAAAGTTGGCTTCAGAAGCAAGTTGATAAGTATGGTGAGAGGCACGAAGTCCGACCAATTCACTTCGAAGACCATGAAATTATCGATCCCGTCGACGAGCTTAAACAGATGGGCGTAGATGAATCCAAGATAATTACTATAGAAACGAGTGAAGAAGAACCACTCAGTCCCTTTGGAGATATTGACTGGAAGGTTGACGAAGAGGACCTTGATGAAGGTAGTGAGAGTGATAATAGCGGCTTCAGTCTCAATTAAGTCTTTTGGTCCCCCAGATAGGGCTTTACTCTTTTAGCTATTGTGGTAACCTCTAAATAGGAAATTTTTGCGTTTTTCTTTGATGCTCTGGTAGGCTTTTCGAGTCAACTTTTGCGGAGGCTCCCGGAAGGGGGCCGGAGCCCCACGCCGTGTGGTGCAGGGTAAACTAACGAGAGTGTGGCGGCATCACCGCCACACCTTTGAAATGAGTTCGAATTTTGATATATAACGCCCACCCCTTGCACTAGTTGTGGGACTACTATATAATAGTCCTGCCGTAAGGCTCGTTACCGATTAGCTTGTTAATGAGAAGCGCAAAGAAAAACAGAAAACTAAAGTTCGCCGTGCATTGGCGCGGCTAAAGTAAGCGCAAAGAATTTGGGTAACCGGCCTTAGTGGTCGGTTTTTTTTGGGCCTGTAGCTCAGTTGGCTAGAGCACCACATTTGCAATGTGGGGGTCAGCGGTTCGAGCCCGCTCGGGTCCACAAGAATTGTTACAAGTATTTAGTTTTGCTCTTTGACATCTGAAGAGAAAGGCCGCTAAATCTAATTAACGCAGACAGCGGATACCCTGGCCTTTTCAACCGATGAAGGACGCACAAGGCGTGCGATACGCGCCGGCTAGCTGCCAAGAAGCATTTTAAGCCGACGATTTCCGAATGGGGAAACCCGTTCCCGTTTGCGCGGGATCAGTCACACACCAAGTTCCTGAACTTGTTTCAGGATATTAATGTGTGGCAGGGAACCACTCGAACTGAAACATCTTAGTAGGGTGAGGAAAAGAAATTAATAAAGATTGCCTTAGTAGCGGAGAGCGAAACGGCAAAAGCCCAAATCCGGCACTAGCTTGCTAGTGCTGGAGGTTGTAGGAGCCTGACATGGGAGTTAATAAGCTAGTAGAACAATCTGGAATGGTTGACCATAGAGAGTGAAAGTCTCGTACACGAAAGCAATGTAACCCCTAAGGAATTCCTGAGTACCACGGTGTAAATACTCTGTGGGAATCTGTGGTTCGACGTAGCTCACCACACGGTGAGTGAAATCGAATCCGTGGGGGAACCATCCTCCAAGGCTAAATATTGAAAAGGACCGATAGTGAACTAGTACCGTGAGGGAAAGGTGAAAAGAACCCCAGAAGGGGAGTGAAATAGAACATGAAACTGTTTGCGGACAAACCGACAGAGTGCTGAACTTGTTTTGGTATGATGTCGTGCCTATTGAAGAATGATCCGGCGAGTTGCCTCATACTGTTGTCTAACTCCTTAATGGAGGGAGGCAAAGGGAAACCGAGTGCTAACAGTGCGTTTATAACAGTATGTGGCAGACCCGAAACCAGGCGAACTAACCATGAGCAGGGTGATCCCCGATGAAAATCGGGGGGAGGCCCGAACCGGTGTAAGTTACAATTTGCTCGGATGACTTGTGGTTAGAGGTAATATGCCAATCGAGCCTGGAGATAGCTGGTTCTCCCCGAAAGGTCTTTAGGGACTTACGGTCATGAATAAATTTGCGGGAGGTAGAGCTACTGAATGGGGCACTAAGGGTAACCAAGGTGTTCCAACCAAACTCCGAATTACTGCAAAAGATCCGTGACTAGACAGCCATGCAGGGCTAAGCTTGTGTGGCTAGAGGGAAACAACCCAGACTCTCGGCTAAGGCCTCTAAATTTTGACTAAGTTTGAAAGGAAGTCGTGCACCCCAGACAGCTAGGAGGTTGGCTTAGAAGCAGCCACCCTTTAAAGAAAGCGTAACAGCTCACTAGTCGACTGGTGTGCGGCGCCGAAGATTTATCGAGGATTAAGTCAAATGCCGAAGCTAGAGCCCTGAACTTGTTTCAGGGGGTAGGGGAGCGTTCCAAGGGCTGTGAAGCCCCGATGTAAATCGGGGTGGAGCGCTTGGAAGTGAGAATGCCGGAATGAGTAGCGTACAATGCTGATGAGAATTCAGCACGCCGAATGCCCAAGGTTTCCACAGCTATGTTCGTCATCTGTGGGTTAGTCGGCTCCTAAGGCGAGGCCAACTGGCGTAGTCGATGGACAACTGGTTAAAATTCCAGTACTTGTTTTGGGCCGTTACTAGTTGGGGATTGACTGGATTGGAGATTCAAAGCCCTTTAAGAATTAGGGTGCAAACAGTTAAATAGTGCAAGTCGGAAAATCCGCTTGTATGATTAATTGAGCTGTTATGCAAAGTCCATAGAGATATGGGTGATTTTGACTTCTTCAGTCTACAAGAAAAGATTCGCAACGAGGACCAAGATGAGCCGTACCGCAAACCGACACAGGTGGGCAGGTAGAGAATACTAAGGCGAGCGAGAGAAAGATCCTTAAGGAACTCGGCAAACAAACTACCCGTAACTTCGGGAGATGGGTTCCCTGAACTTGTTTCAGGGTGCAACAAAAGTGTGCTGGTCGACTGTTTAACAAAAACACAGGTCCATGCAAACCCGTAAGGGAAAGTATATGGGCTGACGCCTGCCCAGTGCCGGTAGGTTAAAGGGATCCCTGTTTTACTTTCGGGTAACTCGGGGTGAACCGAAGCTCCGGTAAACGGCAGCAGTAACTATAACTGTTCTACGGTAGCCGAAAGTCGTTGCCGTAGTAAAACCTAGCTATATGCTGGAACATCCCGTTAAACAAGAGCTACTATGGTACAATTATCCTGTAGATAATGGTATCAAGTAAAAATGCTTTTGGTAGGGACAATCAGCAGGAAAGACTCAAGACAATTGGTTGGGTGGTAGGATTCATTGATGGTGAAGGCTGTTTTTCAGTTTCACTTCATAAAAATCCAACCACCAGGCTTGGTTGGCAAATAATGCCAGAGTTTGTAGCAACGCAAGGTGAAAGAAGCCTAAAATCTCTTGAAAAATTACAATCGTTTTTTGATTGTGGTCGAATTTTTGTGAATCGTCGATATGACAATCACAGAGAAAATCTTTACAGATTTTGTGTTCGATCATTCTCAGATTTGAAAGACAAGATTGTTCCATTCTTTCAAGAAAACAGGCTTCAAACTGCAAAATCTCAAGATTTTGAGATTTTTGCTAAAATAATAAATTTGATGGATAAGAAAGAACATCTTTCTAAAGAAGGTATCAAAAAAATTATTGCACTTGCAGCGACTATGAACACCAAGAAAAGAAAACAATTGTTTAGAGAATCCCCAGAGACTATACGCTAGGGTCCGATGTCATATCGGACATGATATAGTCCGATCTCTGTGGAGACACAGAGTTAACATTTCAGAGCGAAGTTCCTTGTCACTTAATTGGTGACGTGCACGAACGGCGTAACGAGCTAGCAACTGTCTCGAGGATCTACTCGGCGAAATTGCGTTGGCTGTGAAGACGCGGCCTACTTCCATCAGGACAAAAAGACCCCGTGAAGCTTTACTGTAGCTTGGCATTGCCCTCACATTTTTGGATTGTCTAGAATAAGTGGGAGATGGTTGACCTTCGGGTTGATTATCACCAGTGTAATACCACTCGTTTAAAAGTGTGGGGCTTACTTAACAGCTCTGGATACGAGTTGAAGGAAAGTGCTAGGTGGGCAGTTTGCCTGGGGCGGGTCCCTGCCAAAGAGTAACGCAGGGGCACAAAGGTTGGCTTGTGACCAATGGAAACGGTCATGAAAGCGTATAGGTATAAGCCAGCTTGACTGCGAGGCCGACGGGCCGAGCAGGTGCGAAAGCAGGTCTAAGTGATCCCCTGAAACCATATGGGTGGTTCAGGGCTTATCGGATAAAAGCTACTCCGGGGATAACAGAGTGGTCGCGCCCAAGAGTCCATATCGACGGCGCGGTTCGCTACCTCGATGTCGGCTCAGGTTATCCTGGGGCTGGAGAAGGTCCCAAGGGTTGGTCTGTTCGCCCATTAAAAACCTACGTGAGCTGGGTTCAGAGCGTCGCAAGACAGCTCGGACTCTATCCGATGGAAGCGTTTGAGCCTTGAGGGGAGCTCTCCTTAGTACGAGAGGACCAGGAGGGGGGAATCCCTAGTGTGCCGGTTGTCGCGTCAGCGGCAACGCCGGGTAGCTACATTCCTTTAGGATAACCGCTGAAAGCATCTAAGCGGGAAGCCGTCCCCAAGATTAAGGCTCGGTAAGACCCCTGGCAGAATACCAGGTCGACCCTTCGATTTCACTCAGGGTCATCCTTGGGTGAATAGGGTTGCTCCTTTGGTGAGTTTAAGGATTTCCTTTTTGGGAGATCCTGAGCGCAGCCGAAGGATGATAGGCAGGCAGTGGAAGCTCTGTAAAGGGTTAAGCTTACCTGTACTAATTGGTCGATGATTGGCGGACTTTTCTCTTCAGATTTCAGAGTGCAAGACAAGCTCTTTTCAAGATATTGTTCTGGTGACTTGGGCGGTGTGGAACTACTCTTTCCCATTCCGAACAGGACCGTAAAACGCACCAGCGCGGACGATAGTATACGGGCAACTGTATGCGAAAATACGTCGTCGCCAGAATAATGTCTTGAAGAAAGTAAAAAACAAGAAAGGTGGAAATGAAAATTGGCAACAAAAAAAACTTCAAGTAAAAAAGCCTCCACAATGGAGGAGTTGTTAATGAGGGCTGGCGGTTCTTTCAAAACCTTTTCTCCAGGGGAAAAAGTTAGCGCAAAACTTCTAAAAATTACCAAAAAGACGGCTACATTTGATATTGGTGGAAAAAGTGAAGCGGTGGTAGTTGGCGACTATTTCGATGAGGCGAGAGAATTTTTGTCAACCTTAAAAGAGGGGGACGATGTTGACGTTGAAATAATTTCCACTGAACCAACAAACGACGGGCTATTGGTTTCCCTGGGTAAAAGCGCTTTTGATGCCGTTTGGGAAAAACTTGAAAGTGCAAGAGGGGAGAAAAAACAACTAACGGTAACCGTTAAGTCCGGCTCTTCTGCCGGCTTGGTAGTGGAATATGATGGGGTATCCGGCTTTATTCCTAAATCTCAGCTTGGGAGCGATATTGCCAAAGATACGGACAAATTAGTTGGTACCAGGATTAAAGTCAAACCAGTTGAAGTAGGCAAGAGAGACAATAAATTGGTTTTTAGCGAAAGGGAAGTCTCGGAAGCGGACGAAATTAATCTTGTCAGGCAAGCTATGGAAACCATTGATAAGGATGAGGTCTTTGAGGGGACTGTGATGAAGGTAACCAATTTTGGAGCATTTGTTGAAATAAGTGTTAAGGTTGGAAAAAAGGAAATTCCCGTAGAAGGCCTCGTCCATGTTTCAGAACTTTCTTGGGAGAAAACGGCTGATCCTGCTGATGAAGTCAAAGTCGGTGACAAGATAAAAGTAAAAATGCTTGGAGTTGACAGGGGTAAATTAGCGCTTTCGGCCAAAGCCGCTCAGGATGATCCCTGGGAGGCGGCCGAGAAAAAATATAAAAAAGATCAAAAAGTGGTGGGGAAAGTGGTCAGGCAATCTGATTTTGGGACGTTCGTTGAGTTAGAGCCCGGGATAGAAGGGTTAATTCACATTACAAAAATTCCACCTGGGAAAAGGTTTGAAAAGAGCCAGGAAGTTGCCTGCTATGTTGAGGAAGTAGACAAAAAAGAAAGAAGAATTTCTCTGGGCCTCATCTTGACCGCAAAACCAGTGGGCTACAAGTAGTGTATAATGCTCCCAAATGGCCGGCTCATTGTTTGTTTGTCAGCAATGCGGGAATGAGTTTGCAAAATGGTTTGGGAAGTGCCCGAGTTGTGGGGAGTGGAATAGTCTTGTCGAAACCGCTGTTTTGACAAAAATCAAAAAGCAAAGATCAAAGAGCAAAAATGAAATTCGGAAACCTCAGAGCTTGACTTCGATAAAAATTGGTAAATCTTCAAGAATTTCAACTAAAATCTCTGAACTTGATAGAGTATTGGGCGGTGGAATCGTGCCTGGGCAAGTAATACTAATTGCCGGTGAACCTGGGATAGGAAAGTCTACTATTTTATTACAATTAGCCGGAAAACTGGCCAATGTACTCTATGTTTCGGGCGAGGAGTCAAGTCAGCAAATAGCCCTTAGAGCCGCCAGGTTAGGAGTCAAAAATAAAACGATACAGATTCTTGAAGAAACTGACGTTGACGCTGTTATTGATTTAGCCATTAGTCATCAATCATTAATCATCATTATAGATAGTATTCAAACAATGACAACAAATGACCTTTCGGGCATGGCCGGATCAGTGGGGCAAGTCAGGGAGTCAGCAAGTAGATTAGTGAGATTGGCCAAAAGTACGGGAATTCCCGTAGCCATGGTTGGTCATGTAACAAAGGAAGGGTCAGTGGCGGGGCCGGCAACTCTGGCCCACATTGTCGATACGGTTTGCTGGTTTGAGGGGGACACCAAAACCAGTCTGCGTCTGGTCAGGGCCGTCAAAAATCGCTTTGGCCCCACTGACGAAGTGGGAATTTTTGCCATGGGAGAAACTGGGCTAATTGCGGCGGATGATGCCAAAATCTTTGTGAGTAAGGTGAAAAAGGCAGTTTCGGGCTCTTGTGTAGCTTCGGTTATGGAGGGCACAAGACCGATTTTAGTTGAAATACAATCTTTAATTGTGCCCACGCGGCTTGCTTTCCCCAAGCGTACGGTTCAGGGTATTGACGTCAAAAGAATAGAAATGATACTGGCGGTTCTGGCAAGGAGAGTTTCAATTCCGGTAAATGAGTTTGATGTGATTATCAATGTCGTTGGAGGACTCAAGCTAAAGGATCCGGGCGCTGATTTGGCAATTGCGCTCTCAATTGCCTCTTCATATTTTGATAAAGCTCTGCCAAAAGATTTATTGGCCGTGGGGGAGATCGGTCTTCTGGGAGAAATAAGGGGAACTACGAGCGAAGAAAGAAGAATTAAGGAAGCGAGGAGGATGGGCTATGGCCAAGTAGCCTCAAGTAAGGGTTTTAACTATTTGTCACAGGTTATCCACAATTTTCTTAGGTGATACACAAATCCCAAAAAGCTGGGATTTTCTACATTTAATAAACTATAGGTGGACGGGAGATATGAATCTAAGATATTATGGGGTTTGACTTTGTTGACAGCGGGTGATATATTATTTTTGTTAGGACGTTCACAAAAAATCAAGCTCCGCATATCGCTGGTAGAACCACGAATGAGCAGAGCTTGACTCAATAAAATAACCGATTTGTCTTCAGGACAGGTGAAAGACAAATCAAACAAATCCTAGTCAGAAATGAATAGGGTTGTCAAGACCCGTTTGACGGGTTAAAGGCGAGATTGTTTCTCTAGAGGGAGGGCGGCATGTTGGGCAGGCACGCTGCCCTCTCTTTAGGGGAATAATCTCGCCCTTTTTTGTGGATACATTTCGATGGTTATGTTATGATTGGCTAGAAAATGCTCAAACAGTTAACACTAGATCAACGTGGTCGAGTTGCTGAGAAAGTCATGGATTGGGGGAACCTGGTTTTCATTGGCTTGGTAATCGTACAAGTTGTCCCCGGCGGGGAAGTTAATCTTCGGACTGCCTTGTTTGGAGTTGTAGCTCTCGTTGGGGCGTACTTTGGTGCTAACCGGATAATGATACGAGGGGGTGGTAGAAAGTGATGCTACCGTTGCAGCCATTTGAAATAATGATTCTTGCCGGGCTTGCTTTTTTTGTATTTTTGGGTTTAAGCAGTATTCGTGCAGCTGCCAAAAAATAGCTCCTATTCTATCTTATAGTTAGGTGTTGACAAATCAGGCCCCTCTGGTATACTTGCCTGTAGTTATTTCTGCCCCTTATTTTTATTATGTCTATAGAAGCAAGACCAGGACACCACATTTCTCGCTTGAGAGCAGTTCAATACGACATTAAAACGGTGTTGGGAAATATTGGTAAAAAACCAATTTGGAGTGCCTTTACCGGCGTTGTTGGGTTATCTTCAGTAGCAGCTCCCGTCAGTTTTGGTATGGATGATCTTGGTGCTGGTAGTGAAAGCAATACTTCAGAGATGCAAGATTTTTCAGTTTCTAGAGCTCGAGAAAACACAGGGATACTACTCCAACCTAATCATGATGACGTGCCTGAACAGATTACTATGCCTTTCGGATTAACGGATTACTTGAGTGGAGATAACGAATTGGGTGAAGAGGTGAATGAGGTAAGCAGAGTAAATGTGGAGCAATTTAAGACCTATTTTCAAGCCAGGGAAGACCTGGGTGGCGAAGCTATTTTCGAAAATGACGCTATGTTTGCTCAACTGGCGCTTCAAGTAAAGAATTTAGCTGACAGAGCACTTGGTTTCCACGACCGACAAAGAGGCCAGGGACTTGGCTTCACGAGCGCAGATTTTGACGTCTTGCGGGATAGGGATGAACTCAGACAGGCTCAAAGAGATGGGGCCTTGATAACTAGACCAGGGGAGGATGACAACAGAAGGGCTTGGGCTATAGTTGAAGCCAGAGACTTTGAAGAAGTAGTTTGGAGATCGGTCGATGAGTTTTTGAGGCTTGATGGTCGAAGACCAGAGGATCCAGCTTCTCAAGCCGAGCGCCAACAAATGTTTAATAGGATTGTTTACGGAGATTTTGGTGTTAGACCCTGGGGTTGGGAGCCAGACTGGCGAGAGGTCAGTAACAATTTTGACGTCTGCACAACCTATATGGGACCTGCAGGAGAGAGAGAAGATCAGCCCGAATGGTCTCGCCACACCAATTTTCAAGCCAATCTGGAACAAGTGGATGGTGTGGATCAGGAAAGTGTCTTTAATATCGACTCGAACACTTCTGTTTTAGTAACGACAGTAATTGAAATGGATGATAGTGGCAACCCAACACATTTGAGAATGGAGGTTCACACTTTATCCAATCCTGCTGACCCCTTAAGACCAGATGAAATAGTGGTTACTTTTGGTGAATGGGTTAGAGTACACGGAGCGCGCTGGATCCCTTGTGGACCAGCAGAGGTGGAAGAAGTTGAGCAACAATTCCAACAGCAAGGTGGAGGTGGAGAGAATGGGGGAGAAAATGGTCAGGAAGTTGAAACTGATGATAAAAGCGGTGTTCCCGAGCATCAAGAGGGGCCAGATGGAGCAGTCCCCAACAACGAGCCTAACCCGACTGATGCAAGTAACACGGAGCAGGATAACGACAAAGTAACAGAAAATATTGGAGATTATTAAAAATGTTCAAAAGATTTTTCAATTATAAAAACCTGGCCATTTTAGCCTTACTTTCTTTGACTGCCATTGGTGGACTTAAATTAGCCAAAGATCGCTTTACCAAAGCTGCTGCTACCCAACAAGTCAATTTTGTTATTGGGGTAAAGAATATGTCGGATGGAGGCGATTACGGCCCTTCTGCAGTAGTTGACCCAGGAGAAACAGTCCGTGTTCGAGTTGCTGTTGAGAATCCTTCTGCAGGAAACACGGTAGATGATCTTTACTGGTACGAGGCTTATACCCATGAGGGAACTTTTGCTTGGGTTAAGGTTGATGGTCTTGATCGGACCGGTCAGCAAGTTACTTACACTCTCCCGGCTGGGTATTCAGTAAAGTACGTTCCTGGGAGCACAAAGTTTATCAAAACTGGCGACTCTTTAAGCGATATTACTGACAATTCTCATAACGAGAGCCCGCTTTTTGAAGGATATCATACAAATAACCTCCCGGCTCAGGATGACGTTTGGTACGCTTTCTATATTGATTTGCAGGCTGTTCCCGAGCCTGCGCCGGTATTTAATAATCATCCGGAAGATAAACCTACGTTCGGTGTTCGCAAGGTTGGGGACTCTAGTTTTACCAACTCTCTTAGTGGGATTAATTCTGGTGGCGAAGTAGAGTTCAGGATTTATGTTCATAACACCATTCGTGGTGCAGTTGCCAGAAACGTCAAGATTGGTGTGGAGAATTGGAATGAAGGGCCAGCTTCAAACTATGCTTTTACTGGTTTTGTGGATGCTGATAACGCCAACAAAGTGACGGATGGAGTGAATTTGGGATTGACTTCAAGTCTTAAGCTTGATTACATTGAGGGTTCAGCTAAGATTACCGGTTTCCCGAATTTTGGTGGACCTGCATATGATAATGCTCCAATTTCAGATGCTGTAGTTACAGCTGCTGGAGTGCAGATAGGTGATCAAGGAGAAGTTGATGGATGCTGGGACTTTATTGAAGAAGTTACTTTCCGGGCTCAGGTTGAGACTGTGAGCACACCTACCCCCACACCAACACCAACTCCGACTCCAACCCCAACTCCAACGCCTACTGCAACTCCCACGCCAACTGGGACTCCTACTCCCACGCCTACACCTACACCGACGGCCACACCTACACCCACACCGACACCATCGGTGAGCCCAACGCCAACCCCAACACCCCAAGTGCTGGGTAAAGAAACGCCAGAGGTGCTTCCGGAAACCGGTGGAGAAGCTTTGATAATCGCTGGTGTACCTTCAACACTCGCGCTGGGAATATTCTTGTGGAAGAAATCCAACCTAGTTTAATTTTTAATTTACAATTTTCAATTTACAATAAATTTTCAATAACTCATTGAAACAATGTAAATTCACTGAAAATTAGAAATTGTAAATTGCTAAATTAAGTATATGAAACAAACTGTCACAATCTATCAATTCGGCGATGCCTTGCAGGGTGAGATTAATATTCAGCCGAGGCTCGTCTTGCGCCTTGCCTCTTATCTTTTGCGTGGCTTAGGTGCGGGGTTAATAGGTTTTGCAGTCATTGCTGCGGTTTTCGCCTATGGCCCGATTGTCAAGGAAGAGCTTGCTTTTAAGTTTGGTAACAAACAAATCAAAGAAGCTCCGGTCAGCGGATTTGGATTGCTCCTTGACGTGGTAGAAGCTCAAAGAGTAGATAGAGTGCGGGCGGAGGCGGCCAGTTATGGCGTTGGTTCTTATTTCTCGGTCGTTATTCCCAAAATTGGTGCCGCAAGTGACGTAATTGCAAATGTAAGTACGGTCAGCGCCGATGAATATCTGCAAGCCCTACAGAAGGGCGTAGCCCACGCTAAAGGCACGCACTTTCCGGGCCAGAGGGAGAGCATTTTCCTTTTCTCGCATTCAACCGATTCTCCGATAAACTTTGCTGCCTACAACGCCGTCTTCTATTTACTTGGCAAGCTTGAGGTAGGAGATAGAGTACTAATCTTTTTTGCAGATGCCAAGTATGAGTACGAAGTGGTAGATAAACAAATTACGGATGCTGACGACACCTCGTGGCTTGAAGATAAAGGCCAGGAATTGCTGATCTTGCAAACCTGTTACCCTCCGGGAACGAGCTGGAAGAGACAAATCGTAGTTGCCAAACCCATTGACAGCCTACCCCGTTAGGGGTTGACAAAACGTAAGTGGCCCGAGTAGAATAGGGGCAGCTTCGTATAAATGACTTTCCATGAAACCTACGGAAGATAATGATAAGTTAGTGGTGGATGACCGAGTTTTGCCCGACAGTGGCCTTCCCACTGAAAACGTAAAAGGAGTTCTTGATATTGCCAACGAGGGCTCGGGTTTGCTGCGCCCCCAACTTTCTCCCTCACAGGATGACATTTATATTTCGGCCAGCCAAATAAGGAGGTTTAACCTGCGAAATGGCGATCTGATAGAAGGAGTGGCGCGAAGGCCCAAAGAAAATGAGCGCTACTGGGGACTTCTGAAAGTCGAAAACGTAAATGGCCAAGCCGTTGAAAAAATGGGGGAGCGCAAGGACTTCGAGCGTCTGGTTGCGGTCTATCCTGATACAAAGATTAGTCTTACGACAGATAAAGATACACTAAGTACACGCGTTATTGACTTAATTGCCCCGATCGGTTTTGGTCAAAGAGGTTTAGTTGTCAGCCCTCCCAAAGCGGGTAAGACTTGGCTTCTTAAAGACATTATTGCCGGGATTGCCAAGAATTATCCCGATGTCCATTTGATGGCCATTCTGATTGGTGAGAGGCCCGAGGAAGTGACCGACATCAAACGCACCATGGAAACAGTCACCGAAGGTCGTGGTGAAGTAGCTGCCAGCAACTTTGACGAATCGCCCCAAGAGCAAACCAGAGCGGGAGAGTTGGCCCTGGAGCGAGGTAAACGTTTGGTAGAAGAAGGCAAGGACGTCGTTGTTGTTCTGGACTCAATTACCCGATTGGCCCGGGCTTACAACTTGGCGCTGCCGACTTCAGGGCGGACCCTGACCGGCGGTTTTGATCCCTCTGCGCTGTTCCCAGCCAAGAAGTTCTTTGGAGCAGCCCGTAAAATTGAAAACGACGGCAGCTTGACGATGATTGGTACTTGCCTGATTGAAACTGGTTCAAGGATGGATGATCTTATTTATGAAGAATTCAAAGGCACGGGTAACATGGAGCTGCATTTGGATCGCAAGTTGTCCGACCGGAGAATTTTTCCGGCGATTAATGTAACCCGCTCGGGGACCCGCCAAGAAGAGCTTTTGTATAGTAAAGATGATCTGGAGAAAGCTCACACCCTAAGGCGCATGTTAGAAATGATCAGTGAGGAGGAGCGGACAGAAACCTTGCTTGAGCGGCTAAAAAAGACTGACACCAACGAGCAATTCTTCAAAGATCTTACGGTAGGTTGAACTCCCTGGTTTCATATGATAACTTCAAGCTTGACATGGAAGATTTGTATGAATCGTTTGGCGCTTTGATTGAAGATTTTGAGCAATTTGCCGCCGAGCTAACTCGTTTTGTCTCCAAAACTCTCCACCTCCAGTTTATCCGTTTTGAAGCAAAGAAAGGTACTTTTGTCGCCGCATTATACAAGCAACGGGGGCGGTTGGCTCGACGTCTTGTCCACTCCGGCATGGCCGGCCTGGCTGCCCTTGGTGTTGCTATTGCCCCGGTTATTGCTCAGGAGTTTCCCGGCCGTGACGTTGATCCCTGGGAAGTCCCGACCTCTACAGCGGTTCTTTCGGCCGCGAGCGAAAATCCTGAGACTTCGACTTTCATCTCCGACGTTAGGGGTGAGGTTGTTGAGTATACAGTCGGGCCGGGGGATACGGTAAGCACCATTGCCGAAAAGTTTGGCATTTTGACCGACACTATTCGGTGGGAAAATGATTTAGGCAGTCGCGATACGATTAAGGAAGGCCAAGTTTTGCGGATTCTGCCGATAACAGGAATAAGACACACAGTCAAAAAAGGTGATACGAT
>Ga0155736_110_pt2 | contig 30038 bp, 36 predicted proteins | sample RifCSPlowO2_01_FD_107390 | JGI IMG/M metagenome (GOLD analysis project Ga0155736, IMG submission 107390) | Candidatus Woesebacteria bacterium RIFCSPLOWO2_01_FULL_44_14 | reverse complement strand
ATCCATTTTTGAGAAGCTCGGACTTGTAAAAGGTAATCAGGTCAGCGGGATCATTGGACGTTTTCCAAATTGCGGAAATGCCGTCTATGTTTTCCCCACTTGCCGTCCAATAGCCTTCCAACCTGGCCGCTTTATAAACCGGAAAGTCGCTGGGGAAGTTTTCCGGTAGTTTATCGGTTTGTTTAAACTCGACCCTACCTTCTTCTTCAGGAACAACCACCTTGTTTTGAGTCTCGTCAATCGTATCTTGGCTAACCTCATCCCGCTTAAAACTAAAGTAAGTCCCGCCAACAACAATCCCCAAAATCAAAACAACTAGTGAAGCAATAATCAAAATCCAAACCGGCCCTTTGGGAGAAAATTTTGTCATCTTCAGTTGATTTTATACTATAATTAAAGCTATGGCAAAAGAAAAAAGACTTGAAGAGAAAAAAACAGCCAAGCGAGAGTTTGCTGAAAAGATCAAAGAAAGATTTGATTTCAAGACCAGGTGGAAAGATATCAGGTTCAAAAAAACCATCGTTTTTGCCACCATAGTTTTGGTGGGATTCATATGGATTTTTTGGGGACTACCTCTACCAACCAATTTGGGAAGCAAAAACTTTCCCGTTTCAACCAAGATTTTTGACCGCAACGGAGAGTTGATCTATGAGATATTTACAGATCAGCGGCGCTCACCTATCAAACTCGACGAAGTCCCCGAGTACGTTAAGGATGCAACCATTGCGATTGAAGACAAGGACTTTTACAAGCATTACGGCCTTTCAATTCAGGGCATGGGCCGGGCCGTCTACCGCATTGTTTTTAACCAAAGGCTTCAGGGTGGCTCGACTCTGACCCAGCAGTTGGTCAAAAACTCGCTTCTTACCCCCCAGCGAACCATCCGCCGTAAAATCCGAGAAATTGTCCTTTCCTTAATAGTTGAAACCCTGTATACCAAAGATCAAATCTTGGAAATGTACCTCAACCAAATTCCCTACGGCGGTACGGCTTACGGGATCGAAGCCGCCAGTGAGCTCTATTTTAATAAAGCCGCCCGTGACCTAACCCTAGGTGAAGCCGCACTTTTGGCTGGCCTGCCCCAAGCGCCATCGCGGTACAGCCCGTTTGGGGCCAACCCCGAAAACGCGAAGGGGCGACAAGAAACGGTGCTGCGGCGGATGGTGGAAGATGGCTATCTTTCCCAAGAAGAGGCTGAAGCCGCCAAACAGGAAGAGTTCACTTATGCCAAGGCCGAAGCCCCTAAGGCTCCCCACTTTGCCCTCTGGGTCAAGCAGCAATTGGCCGAAGAGTATGGTGAAGCCCTGGTTGAGCAAGGGGGTTTGCGGGTCACAACCACCCTGGATCTTGAGCTTCAAGAAGTAGCACAACAAGCCGTCGCGGATGAAGTTGGCAAACTCGCTGGCTTGGGGGTTGGAAACGGAGCCGCACTGGTAACGCGGCCGGGAACTGGGGAAATTTTGGCAATGGTGGGTAGTAAAGATTATTTTGCCGAGGATGAAGACGGTAAAGTGAACATCACTTTGGCAAAACGCCAACCCGGGTCCTCGATTAAACCCCTAAACTATGCTTTAGCCATTAGAGACGGAAAAATAACACCGGCAACCGCTTTGGCTGATGTCCCTACCTGTTTTGCCGTCGCCGGGCAACCGGCTTACTGTCCCAGAAACTACGACGGCAGCTTCCACGGCGCGGTCCAGGCCAGATTCGCCCTGGGCAATAGCTACAATGTTCCAGCCGTCAGAGTTTTGGCCTTAAATGGCGTTGAAAACTTTGTTGGCTTTGCCAAAGATATGGGCTTAACGACACTCGAAGACCCTAAAAATTATGGACTCTCATTGACATTGGGTGGCGGCGAGGTACGGCCAAAGGATATGGCTGTTGCTTTTGGCGTATTTGCCAATCAAGGGATAAAGCAACCACTAACGTCTGTCTTAAAAGTTGAAGACTACAAAGGCAAAACTCTTTTTAAGGCCGACTTAGACAACCTTGAGGGAGATCGTGTCCTCTCCCCCGCCGTTTCTTTTATAATTTCTCATATCCTTTTAGATAACAACGCCCGCTCGAGCGCGTTCGGTGAGAGCTCATTCCTCAACGTCCGCGGTCACCCCGAAGTCTCGGTCAAAACCGGAACAACTAACGACCTCAGGGATAACTGGACGATTGGCTATAACACTCATGCCCTCGTCGTCACCTGGGTCGGCAACAACGACAATGCCCCCATGAGCGGTGCCGTCTCCGGAGTTTCCGGAGCATCCCCAATTTGGAACAAAATCATGAGGGAGACCTTGGACAAAGCCGAGGATGGGGCCTATAACCCCGACGACGAGGGCCACGCTTGGCCCAGGCAACCCAGCGACGTTATTGGCGCAAACGTCTGCTGGGTTAGCGGCAAGAGGCCAACAGGATCAGCTGAAGATCCTGGGTGTGCCCCCCGTTTTGAATATTTCTTAAAAGATTATCTTCCGGAAGAAGGCGGGGAAATCAGACTTGACATCCCGGTTGATAAAACGACTGGAGAAATCGGCCGCCCGGACACACCGCCGGAAAACGTTGAAATCCAAAATCACTCAGTCATTTATGATCCCCTAGGAACTATCGTTTGTACGGACTGCATACTCCCCACTGAACCGATCACCGTCAAACCTTGACAAATTTATTGCTATTTGTGTATAATATTTTGGCAATGAAATTGCAGCAATTTGATCCCAAAATCGTCTCCATTACCCAGTTAAGACGTAATATTTATGCGTTGGAGGGAATTTTGGCCAAAGAGGAAGAAGCTTTTGTTATGCGCAACCAAGACTTGATGTTTATTGCTGTCGCCCCCGAGAGATATCAGGAATTAAAGGAAAAACAAACCACCAACACCAAAGTTGAAGTCGCAATTGCCGCCATCGACAAATTGAGAAAAAATGTGGGCCAAAGAAGCGGTTCTCCAACTACTGACTATTTAATAGAAATGCGTGATCGAAGAAAAGAAAAATGGATAACAGAATAGTGGTTGACACCTCTGTAGCCCTAAAATGGTTTGTCGAAGAAGAGGGCTCCAAAAAAGCTAGGAAAATTCTCGAACAATACAAAAGCGGCTCACTTGAAATTTTGGCTCCGGAAATTATTGGCCTAGAGTTGGCCAATGCTTTATTTTATGGTGTTTCTCTGAAAGGAAAGCGTCTCAAAGAAGCAATTGAGCTTTTTTATTCATTAGGTTTATCCCTTGTACCTCTGGATAGACTGTTTATTCAGGAAGCGGCTTCCTTGATGGAAAAGGTCAATATTGCAATTTATGATTGTCTGTTTATTGCTCTGGCCGAAAAAGAAAAAATACCTCTGGTAACTGCCGACACCCGTCATCACCAAAAGCGATTTTCTCAATATATCCAACCTCTATAGCACAATAGAGTCTTGCCTGCTAAAATATAGGTCATGGGCAGGAAATTCGTAAGCGTTCTTTCCTATCTTGGCAAACCCCTTTATAAACTACTCACGTACGTTATTATTTTTGTTCTTTTTGTTCTTTTTCTAATTGGTAGAATCACTCGAGAAATATGGGTATATGCATCTAAAGAGAGTAAAAAAATTACCATACCCAGGATTAAGTTTCCCTTTAAAAAATCTTTGCTCTTTGTTCTTGTTATTCTAATATTTTTCATCTTATATTTTTTATTTTTTATCTTGCGTGGCCTGCCTTCCCCCAAAGAATTAGTAACCCGTGAGCAATCAGTTTCTACGAAAATCTACGACAGAAATCACACCCTTTTGTTTACGATATACAAGGACCAAAATCGAACTCCGGTCGCGCTTCCTGAAATTCCAATCCATGTCAGACTTGCCACCCTGGCCGCTGAAGACGCGGAGTTTTATAACCATCCCGGCTTCTCGATCCGGGGCATCATGCGCGCAGTCGTCAAAAATCTCAAAGAAAAAAAACTCAGCGGTGGCTCAACCATTACCCAGCAATTAGTTAAAAATGCCCTCCTTTCCCCGGAGAAAACTCTGATTCGTAAAATTAGGGAAATCATTCTTTCTGTCGCGGTTGAGCTTACCTACTCAAAAGATCAGATTTTGGAGATGTATCTGAATGAAGTCAGCTACGGCGGCACCGCTTACGGCATTGAGGAAGCCTCTCAAATTTACTTTGGAAAGGACGTCAAAAATCTTACCCTTGGCGAGGCAGCTTTGTTGGCGGGGCTCCCCCAAAGCCCAACTAAGTTTTCCCCATTTGGCAACGACCCCCAACTAGCCAAGAGCCGGCAAGAAGAAGTCCTATATCTCATGCGAATAAACAAATTCATAACCCAAGAACAAGAAGAGAAAGCCGGCAACGAAACATTAGAATTTGCCCAAAATAAAATCCAGATTCTGGCTCCCCACTTTGTGATGTACGTGAGAGACGCCTTGGAGGAAAAATACGGTAAAGAAGTCGTCGAAAAAGGCGGCCTTGAAGTCATTACCACCTTAGACTTGGAAATCCAGAAGCTGGCTGAGGAAGTAGTAAAACAAGAAGTAGACAAACTCAAAAATCTTACTGTCACCAATGGAGCAGCAGTTGTCATAAATCCCAAGACGGGAGAGGTTCTGGCCATGGTCGGCAGCCGTGATTACTTTGACACCACCAATGACGGAAACGTGAATGTCACAACTAGGCTTCGCCAACCGGGATCCTCCATCAAAGTCATCAACTATGCTTACGCTCTGGAAAATGGATTTACGGCTGCCACTCTGCTTTCCGATACACCGGTTTCCTTTAATGTCCCCGGTCAGCCAATTTACACGCCCAGAAATTATGACAGCGAATTTAGAGGCTATCTAACACTAAGAAGCGCGCTCGCCGAGTCAAGAAACATCCCTGCCGTAAAGGTCTTGGTAACTTACGGCGTAGATAAAATGGTTGAGATGGGTACTAAAATGGGGATAACAACCTGGAGCGATCCGGCAAATTACGGCCTTTCACTAACCCTTGGCGGCGGCGAGGTAAAACTCATCGATTTGGCAAGAGTTTACGCGACGCTGGCCAATGGCGGCCAAAGACCAGAAATTGTTGCCATCAAAGAGGTAACAAATTATCAAGTAAAAACTCTCGAAGAAAATGGACACCAAGCCAAGCAAGTTCTTGATCCAAGGGTAGCTTTCATTTTAATTGATATCCTGAAAGACAACACCGCCCGCGCGCCGGCTTTTGGTACCACAAGCGCTTTGGTTATCCCCAATCACCCAGAGGTAGCCGTTAAAACCGGCACCAGTAACAATCTGCGGGATAACCTGACTGTCGGTTTTAATCAAGATTACGTCGTTGCGGTCTGGGTTGGTAACAATGATAATAGCCCCATGGCGAGAATCGCATCCGGCATCACCGGCGCCAGCCCAATTTGGAATAAAATCATGTCGGCTCTTCTTACTAACATTCAAAGCCGTGAATGGGAAACTCCGGAAAAATTAACCAAAACTGCGGTTTGTACTCTCACCGAGTCTCTGCCCTGCTCTGGTTGCCCCGTGCGCGAAGAGTGGTTTTTAGAGGGCACTCAGCCCACTGCCCACTGCAGCGCCGAAAACGTCAAAAACATCCTGGAAAACAAAATCCTCCCCGAAGCCGCCAGCACCAGCCGTTAAGGGGTTGCAAAGTCCTCTTCTCTTACTTTCTCGTCCAAAATTGTTTTCACCCACGATTGATAAGGCACGTCTTTTTTGTTGGCAATTCGCTTTAACGAATTCAAAAGAGATTCGGGTACTCTGACCGTCATTGTTTTTGTCGACAACTTGAGGTTTGGGAAAACAATATCTACGCTTTTTGAAACATCAAAGACGTCACTTAACTCGTGCTTGGCCCAGTAATCCCTTTCCTCATCTTCATTTTTAAATCTCGGTAAGTTTTTAATTTTTCTCATTTTGTTTCACCTCTTTCTTTTGATAAATTTTTTTATCTTTCTTACTCTGATCACGAATTGAAATAATTCTGATTCTATTTTTTCTAACTGTAAAAAACGCCGTCAACTTCCTTCCCTTGTTGGTCCGGCCGAGTGCGCCGTACCTTTTCTCACTTTTTGAATGAACCTCATCGTCAAAAATCCACAAAGGGCGGTTTAAAAACACCTGCTCGCTTTCATCTTTTATCACTCCGTGCTTAACTTCATTTTTCCCAAGATTTCCTTTATCCCACTCAAATCCCTCAACCTTTGAAATATCAAACGGTAATCCCTGCACGTGTATTTAATGATACAATACACCAGAAAATTTGTCAATTGTCCGTGCGCTGGCCACTTCGGAAGTGACCGGGGTATATACCGAAGCCGCCAGCACTGAAAGATAACCACGCGACTTGACAAAGTTCAAACCCTACACTACTATTCCTCTAGCAGTTAGGGGAGCATGGGAGAAAGGGCAACAACAAAAAGGTCAGGGGGCGAAATAGCTTGGATGAAAGGAGTAGAAATTGTGGGTACAGTTCCTAGGCCAACAGGAAGAGAGATGCCTATCTATAATCCTTGGGGAGGACACCTCAGAGATGGTCGCACAACTGAGCAAGTATTTTTTGGGAGTCCCAGTTTTAAAGAAGTAAGGGTGATCAGAAAATTTTCATCAAGAAGCAATGAAATAGGAATGTCAGTACTATACATGGTACCTACCAATACATACGGGCTGTTGATAACAGAACATCTAAATAAAGAGGCCGACGAGGGAACATTTTTAGCGGCCGCGGCAGAACAAGGAATTAGTTTTCTTGTGTTCGCGGGGCCCGCGGAGACATTTGAACACCGCATTGATATGAAGAAGAAGAACTAAATAGACGTAAGGTCTAGTTAGAAACTTCAAACTCATAGATTAATTTAGACAGTTCTGGAAAGACTGCGTTAGCTTCGGATTCGATGGCGCCTTTGGACATAATAACCACAATATACGGTCTGGCAGCGTAGACAATCCCCCCATCGTTGACGACGTGAATTTCCAGGCCATATTTATGAGCTACCCGTACATCCTCCGGCACCCCGGCCGCCAGATGTTCTTCGTAGATCGTATCAGTGAGGTATTCCAAAATCTCATCACTTGATGCCTTAGTTAGGTAATGACTTCCCCACAAGTTATTAAAAAGAAGCGCCATATCTTTGGGTGTTGTCTCATTTTCAGAAAGTGAAGTTGCTGTCATTCCTAGGGCAAAGATGGTTTCCTGGACTAATCTGTCACCCAACTTTTCCCTGACTTTATTAAAAGCCGCGTTGTCCGATCTTTTTCCCATGACCTTGGCCATCTCACGGTAAGTTACCCCACCGTCAACTTCTTCATCCAAATCAATGTTTCCCGCTTCGGCCTCCCTATACAATGCCATCAGAACCGGCATTTTAATCAAGCTCGCCGCCTGAAAAACTTCTGTCCCTGAAATCCCATATTCGGTTCTTTCAGGCAACCTCACTACCCAAAAACCGTAAACTCCGGAAAGATTTTTTGTTTTCGCTTTGAATTCAGTAATTACTTTTTTGGCGTCGACCGGCTTTGTTTCCTCCCCTTTCTTCCCCTCTAAAACAATTGTTCCTTCAAAAGAAAGATCGGGTAAGCTAATCCTCGGCAAGCCTGGCAGTTTCCATTCTCGAGCCGAGAGGCCAAGTATGGCACTGGCAAAAACTGTAACTCCCAAAACGAAAAGAACGACAACCCTTTCTTTGCTCGTCCAACCGACAGGCTCTTTTTTATGAACTTTCTTTTTCTGCGGAAGACTCTCTTCTTCTGATCTTTTGGCAAAAGGAAACATCAGCTTATTCTACAACGGTGTAGGGTACGGGGGCTACCTGATCTAGATTGCGCAGCGTCCAAACCAAATCATAAATATCTACCGTTTCTCCCCGCGCCAGACTCAAATATTCTTGTGCCAGAGCCATCGCCTCTGGGTTTAACTCATAATAAGTTTGCCAACCCGACAAAAGAGTTTTTATTAGCGCCGCAAAGGACTCTGACACAATTTCTGAAAATGCAAGTTTATAATAATCATCAAAACTGATCGCGCCTTGGATTTCTCCCCCTTCCAAAATTGTACTTCCAGATAAAGGCAGACCAATATTACGGCTTTTTCCCTCAAAAATATGCCGTCCGAGACGCACCATATCCATCTCGCTGAAGCCGTCAGTTTCATATTCACGAATTTTTTGCTGAACAGAATCCCATCTCGGATCAACCAAAATCTCATCTTGTCTGCCATAAATCCGGCTGCCTAATTGATAAAAGATGTGCCGAGAAAGATTTCGATTTAAAGCGTCTAGATCAGAATACAGATCATCGTACAATCTGACTGGCCCAAACTTAGGATCGGCCAAAAAAAGGAGTTTGGTTTTAGCTAGCTCTAGCTCAAGTAGAGTGGTCAGATCAAAAATACCTGAAGCCAAGTCAATGGCATGACCAGCTAACTCGTGGACAGCTGAAACTCTTTCATAGCCATCGCTATTAAGATGGTAACTTTTACCAAGAGTGATTTGTCCACTTGTCGGGTCATATTTGAGAAGAAAGTACTCATCATCGCTCGATTCTATTTTTCGCAAGAACTTGGTGGCATCTGCATCAAATAAAACCTGAGCAATTTTTAAAATAAAGATTGCCTCGGCAAATCGATTATCTGATACATTGACCAATACTCCCTCCTCAGGCTGATAAGCCTCACGCCCCTCAGGAAGGCTTCTACGAACAAATATCTCTTCGGCTCGAAAGTTTCTCACTGTATAGGCACAAGGAGTCAACTCATCAGGGGCAATACAATCAAAATACAGATAATCCATAAGTGGATAAAAAGGAGCATTGTTGGCAGTATAAATCACTTTGATTTCATTTAAGAGACGAGTTTGCTCTTCATTAAAATTGACCTCTTGCGGTCGGTAAGGACGGCTGGGGATTTCTGTTTGTACGGGCTGAGGAGTTGGTGCTGGAGGAAAAGGAAATGAGATGCATCTAGTCGAGGCTGCGGCCAACGCCAAGCCACCGATTCTTAAAAAATCTCTTCTCGTGCATCGCTCACCCATGACGAGCCATATTGTAGCAGATTATTTTCTTCTTTTTTCCCAAACTTCAACATTGACTAGATTGTCGGGCTTTTGCCCTTGCAAGGTCAAGAGGATGGCCTCGACGGCTTGCTTTCCCATTTTTTCCCTGGCTTCAATCGTGGCGCTGGCAATGTGTGGGGTAAGAATAACATTCTCCATGGCAACCAATTCCGGATCAATGTTGGGTTCGTTGTCATATACGTCCAAAGCCGCCCCGCCAATCTGCCCGCTTCTTATGGCTCCCACCAAGGCGTGTTCATCAACGATTGGGCCACGGGCGGTATTGACCAAGAAAGCACCTTTTTTCATCTTGGCAAAGGCCTCCGCATTCATCATGTGCCTAGTCTCATCGGTCAAAGGGACGTGAAGCGTAACAACATCAGCAACTTTCAGCAACTCCTCCAACTGGACAAATTTAATTCCCAGTTTCTCTGCTTCCTCGTCCGGTTTGTGCTTGTTGTAGACGACAGTCATTTCAAAGCCAAGCGCCCTTTTGGCTACCATTGAACCAATGCGTCCCAGCCCGACAATGCCCAAAGTTTTTCCTTTAAGATTAATGCCCAGAAAGATATCGGGTTCCCAGCCTTTGTAGGCCCCGCGTCTGGTTGCCTCGTCCGCTTCCACTAACCTTTTGGCCAAAGCCAAAATCATTGTCCAAGTCATCTCAGCAACCGATTCGTTAACTTCATCACTAGGCGTATTGGCAACCACCACCCCCCGGTCCGTCGCGGCCGTTACGTCAACATTGTCAAAACCCACCGCATAATTGGCTATCACTTTCAACTGTGGGCCAACGGCGTCAATGACATCGCCATTGATCCGATCGGTCAAAAGTGTCAGGAGAACGTCAACCCCTCTGGCCTTTTCCAGCAGTTCCTCATCAGTTAATGGCCGGTCAAATTCGGAAATGAAAACTTCGTGCCCAGCCACCTTGAGCTTTTCCAGAGCCTTACCTGGTATTTTTCTGGTGACAAATATTTTCATATCTCTTTGACCCCCACTCCAGAACTCTTCGCCCTCTCGATCCAAACTGGGATATCTGTCTCACGCAGTAAACCCTTCTGACTTCCAGTATAGCCAATAACACTGGCAGAATTCAAAGTCCCCCACAAAAGGGCCTCCTCCAAACTTTTACCTTTAATAATCGCTGCCAAGCAACCGGAGCCGAAAGCGTCTCCGGCCCCGGTTCGCTCATAAGCGTCAATGGGTAAAATCCCAGCGTGCAAAAACTTTTGCCCGTCGGTTACATACGAACCGTTGCCCCCGTCGGTAACGACACAAACTTTCGGCCCAAGATTTTTGACAGCCTGTAATAGTTCTTTTTCCCGGCCAGAACTAGCAGTAAAACCCGTCAACCCTTCTGCCTCCTCACGGTTAATAAAGATAATAGAGGTTAATTTTAAAACGGCGTTTAATGCCTCGACACCAGCTTTTAGCTGACGGCTGCCGGGATTAAAACCCAGCTTTATGCCCGGATTTTTAACCAGCCACTCAACTAAGTGATTCTGAAAAGGCGCAAACGAATCGCCCATCGAAGTGTAATAAACCCAGGGAGCGACCGGCAGTTTGACCGGCCACTCGTAACTTCTGGGGGCTTTATAAGTAAAGATCGTCCGTTCACCACCGTAAGTCACTACCGTATTGTAGTTGGAAGCAGTTGAGGGTTGCTGGACAACAAAAGAAGTATCAACCGTCTCGGTCTCGAGCATTTCAACAATCCGCCGGGCGATCGTATCATCCCCCAAAGTCAGAACAGCCGAAGAATTAATTCCTAAGCGTCCGGTCCCAATGGCGTTGTTGGCGGCGTTGCCACCGATGGAAAACTCTAAACTTTTGACGGGAATTTTTTCACCGTAAGAAAAAGCAATAAAACACTCTTTAGTATCAATTTGGCAAAGCGTCTCCGACTCGGATGGTGCGATGAAAACATCCAATGTCGCATCACCTAAAGATAAAAGTTCAATCTCGCTCATTTTCCATCCTCTCCTCCCATTTTCCATCTCTAGCCACAGAGTTCATTTTTGCCCGCTTTAAAAATTTTTTCTGTGCAAATGCAACGTTCTCGACCTTCCCCGCCCAAGCGACCAACGCGGGCTCTTGTAAAGCCCGACCATAAGAGAAAGAGAGTTGCCAGGGGACGCTAGACGCGAGCTTGTTTATCGCATCAAGATTGGCCGTGGCTTCAAGCGGTGACTGGCCACCGGACAAAAACACAATTCCGGGAATTGCCACTGAAACAGCACTTTTAAGAGTTTCTAGTGTTTGTTTGGCCACCTCCTCAGGACTTGCTTTTTGGGCCGAGTCCTTGCCAGGTAAAATCATGTTTACTTTCAGCAAACTTGCCTCGGGAACTATTTTATATTCAAAAAACTTTTTAAACAGGATTTCAAGCATTTGCTTGGTAACGCCAGCACATTTGGCAATGTCGTGATTGCCATCCATCAAAACTTCTGGTTCGACAATTGGTACCAGCCCGGCTTGTTGGCAAAAGCCGGCGTAAATGGCAAGCCCGGTCATATTGGCCTCCAAAACCGGTCTGGTTGGGCTTGACTCAGATATGGCTATCACCACTCGCCATTTGGCAAACTGAGCACCTAGGCCAACATATTCCTCAAGTCGTTTTCCAAGGCCGTCAAGACCCTGAGTAAACTCCTCATTAGGAAACCCCGGAAAATCTACCTTTCCCATATCCACTTTGATTCCGGGAATAATACCCCTCTCTTCCAATATTTTTGCGGCGGGCTTGCCCTGAGCGAGCGAAGCGAGTCGAAGGGTTTCGTCAAACATAATTATCCCAGAGATATACTTTTCAATCTCGGGAGTCGTAAAAAGAAGTTCGCGGTAAGCTCGTCTTTCTTCCTCTGTCGACTCAACTCCAAGAGCTTTAAATCTTTTTTCAATCGTGGGCAAGGATTCATCTGCAGCCAAAATTCCCTTACCTGGTGCAACCAAAGCTTTTGTGATTTCCTGAAGTGCAGTTATATCGGCAGGCATACCTTAAATTTACCACGCCGCCTCACTTTTTTCGAGAGTGTTTTTTAAGCCAGGAGGAGATTTTTTCTAAATCCCACTTTTTAGATTCAATTTTCTATATTCACTGGGAATAATCATTCCCACCGAATTACCAATTTGAACCGCTGTTTGTGGCATAGTACTAACTATGTAGTACATAAAGTTACCTTTTGTCAAGAGCTCTTTGTGCTAAACTAGGTTAAATGAAAAGGATTAAATTTAAATACTTTATTAGAATTTTGCCGATAGTCGGTTTGGCAGTGTTTGGCTTCTACATCGCCAATTTCCAAATTGACAAAACGAGAGATTTGCGCTCCCGTGCAGCTACCCCGATGCCAACTGCTCTTTCGGGAATATCGGTTTATGCGCCTGGTGCAGCTGATAGAGTTTTCAATCCAACCCCTACGCCAGAGATTGAAAAAAACCTACCTGAAACCATTTGCACTGCTATAAAATTTTTGGGAATATTTGAAAAAGTTCAAGAAGATCGTTGTAAGTAAACTAGAGCCACGAGATCTTAACAAACTTGGCGACTTTTTTAAACTCCGGGTCGCCAGTTAAAATCGGCGCTTTTTGCTGCCGGGCCAAAACAACGGCAAAACAGTCAGCCAGGGAAATCGGATACTGGGCTTTAATTTCTGCCGCCCTAAAAACTAGGGCATCAGTAGCCGAAACAATTTCTAAATCAAGCTTCCTCAACGAGGAAATTATCTTCATCGTCTCTGCTTCCCCAACTTTCCGAGCCAATTTGTAGAACACTTCGGCCAAATTGATAATCGAGATAAAAAGTTTAATTCTCTCTTCTGAAGCGTCATCAAGATACTGTTTAACTCTGTTGTGTCCTTTCTCCCCCTGAAGAAACACAAGGATCGCGTAACTGTCCAGAATCATGCTTTTCATTTTTTCTTTTTAAAAAGCGTGTCGAACTTCGTCTCTTCCCGTATTAAATCACGGCGTCTTTCTTCAACCAGTTCCTGGGCCCAAGAACGCCCCGGATCAACATCTGCCAATATGCCCCGAAGGTGCCCAATCAAATCTTTCCCAATCGGTTCAACCGCCAACTTTTTCTTCTTTTTGTCAGGTACAATATAAACCCAACTCTTGGGTTTGATACCAAAAGCCCGACGCATATCAACCGGTATTAAAATCTGTCCTTTATCAGAAACGTCAACAATTCTTGGAAGTAACATCATCTTTCCTACTTTCTACAAATTTCTAACTTTAATCAAACTTTACTACTTTTGCAGCTTCTTGTCAAGAATTTTTGCGGGTAATGACCTTTTTAACTGCGGCAATAATATCTGCCGACTTCATGTGATATTTTTCCAAAAGCTCGTCGGGGTCACCGGATTCACCGAAGGAATCAGGCATACCGACAAATTCTTGTGGGACTGGAAAATTGCGCGCCAAAACCTCGGCTACTGCTCCACCTAACCCTCCATTGATTTGGTGCTCTTCAACTGTAACTACTGCACCAGTTATCTTGGCGTATTTTATAATTGTTTGCTCATCAATTGGCTTGATTGTATGACTGTTAATAACCACTGTCTCAATTCCCGATTCTGCTAATTTCTTCGCCGCAACCACCGCTTCGTATAGCAACGGGCCGGCACCAATAATCGCCACTTGGGGGTCCCCGTGAGGTCCTGAGCTTGTCGCCTTTCGACTTTGCTCAAGACGACCCTGAGCATCTGCCGAACGGGTCGAAGGATTCAACAGTACATGCGACTTTCCGATTTCAAAAGGCGTTTTTTCAGTCGTGATAATCGGAGTTTTTTCCCGCGCCAGACGAATGTAAGTCGGTTTCCCATTTTTAGCAGCGGCAACAGTTGCTTTTCTAGCCTCAATAGCGTCAGCCGGATACATGACCACCATGTTGGGCATAGCGCGCATCAGGGCAATGTCCTCGAGCATTTGGTGGGTGGCTCCATCTGGGCCAACCGTCAAGCCCGCATGAGCGCCGGCAATCTTGACCGGCACATCGTTTAGGGCTATGGTTGTCCTGATTTGTTCCCAATTCCTGCCTGGGGAAAAAGCAGCGTAGGAGCTTATGAAAGGAATTTTACCGTAAGTTGCCATGCCCGCAGCAATTGTAGCTAAGGCCTGCTCAGCCACACCAATCTCAATAAACCTGTCTGGAAACTTTTCTTTAAAAAGAATACTCCGGGTACTCTCGGTTAAGTCCGCACAAAGAACAACTACCTTCTCGTCTGCTTCTCCGGCTATAACTAACCCTTCCCCATAGCCCTGACGAGTAGCAACTTTATTCGTAGAAAAGCTTTTCTTATTCATGCTCGCTTTTAATTTTGCCTTTCAAAGTCCTTAATTCGTGCAAGGCAATTTGAGTTTGTTTTTCTTTTGACGGTTCCCCGGGCATATCGCTTACGCCCGGGACGGCCCCATGCCACTTTGGATCGTTTTCCATATAATCAACCCCCTTACCCGGAATTGTGTGGGCAATAATTACAGTTGGTTTTTCAAACACGGCTTTGGCATGATTGACGGCGTCAATGATCTCCTCCAGGTTATGACCATCAATGTGTAAAACGTGCCAATTAAAGGCCTCATATTTTGCCCGCAGGGGTTCAAGGGGCATAACTTCCTCGGTATAGCCGTCAATCTGGATGTTGTTGCGGTCGACAATCGCGGTTAAATTGGAAAGCTTGTTTTTCCCGGCAAACAAAACCGCTTCCCAGTGGTTACCCGAATCGTGTTCCCCGTCCGAGCAGATGCAGTAAACACGAAATTTTTGCCCATCCATCCTGGCCGCGTAAGCGTATCCCGAGGCTTGAGCTAAGCCAGACCCAAGTGGGCCAGAAGTGGTTTCAACCCCGGGCAGTCTTTTTCTTTCCGGATGCCCTTGCAGGCGACTGCCGAGCTTCCTGAGAGTTTTTAGCTCAGAAATCGGAAAATAACCCGCGTGGGCCATGGCAACATAGCGAACGGGGGTAATGTGGCCATTGCTTAAAATCAAACGGTCGCGCTCTTCCCACTGAGGATTTTTAGGGTCGTGTTTCAGGAGATTAAAATAAAACGCGGTGAAAATATCTGCCATGCCCAAGGGGCCAGCCGAGTGGCCCGACCCGGCTTCGACCAGCATTTTAATTATGTCCAGCCGAATAAGATTGGCTTTCTCCTTTAGCTCTTGGTTGGTAAGTTTTCTTGTCATCACTGCATGAATGCTCGTTCGGCACAAACCCGACAGTGGCTGTGGTCAATCTTTTTAGCATTGGCTTCAAATCTTCTGATGGTTGGTAAAATATCTTCCTTCCTGATTACAATTTCAAAAACAGAAAGTTCCATTTGGCTGATATTCATATTTTTCTTGATGGTATCAATAATCTCAACCCAAAAATCCCCGTACAAAATAAAGGGCTTGTGGTGGCCGTGATAGAGCTTAGCCAAAACCCAGGCAGTTCCAAACTCGCTGATGGTTCCCGTTCCTCCTTTGAAAATGATAAACATGTGCGCGTGTTCCAATAGTTTGAACATGCGGTCGATATAATTGGTCGTAACCACTTCACGATCCGTAACATTTTCTATGTATCTTCCTTCAAAAGTGGTTGTGTCTTTGGGATAAAAAGTAACTGAAACCGTCTCCCCCTTAGCGGTTTCCGCCCCTTTAGTTGAAGCGTCCATCACGCCTGGCCCGCCGCCGTTGACAATAGTAAAGCCCTCCGAAGCCAACAGCTTGGCAATCTCAAATGCGTCTTGGTAAGCAGGATCACTCTGCGGCACTTCAGCATCACCAAAAAAGGCAATATTTTTAATCACTTCTATTACCGGTACTTTCGGTTTTCCCAACTCATCCATTCTTCGCTGCCTCCTTAAGTTTGTTTATTTTTTCCAGCATATCACCGGCAAAAAGACTCCTGCCAACCGATACTTCATCGGCTCCGGCTTTTGCAACTTTAACAACGGTTTTTTCGTTTATTCCTCCGTCAACATGGATTCTGTAATTTCGCTCACCGTTTTCTCTGGCTTTTTTAAGTTCACGAACTTTATCTAAAACCCTGCTGTCAAACGGTTGCCCCCCAACCCCAGCGGGGTAACTCATGAGGTAAATCACGCTTATAAACCCCAGTAGGCCCGGAACAATTTCTTCAACTGGTGTATCAATATCCAAAGCCAAACCCGAGGCCACCCCCAAATTGTTTAATTCACCCACAAATTCATCTTGATCATTCATCATTTCAACGTGTCCGACTACTCGATCTGCTCCTGAATCAACGCATTTTTTGATCCAGTTAACTGGTTCCTTGACCATCAGCTGGAAGTCCAAATCTGCGCTCACACTAATTTGGGCAAAAACAGTTGGATCGATTGTTTTGTTGGCGGCAAATTCGCCATCGGCAATATCAATTGAGATCCGTTTTGCAGCTTTCTCGGCCCTCAAAAGCATTTCTTGTGCTTCGACCGGGTCGGCAGTTAAAATTGATGGAATTACGTCGACCATTTTCGTTCAAACTCTTCCAAAGCAGCCTTTTGTGTCTCTTCGATATGCGCCTCGGGTCGGCCTTGACTAATTTGGGCAAGTGCCTCACCGAGTGGCTTTCTACCAAAGCGAATTAGATACGCCGCCACCATTGTCGGGCTTCTACCATGACCATTGGTACAGTGAACATAAACGACTCGGCCATCCTTAATAACTTCATGCATAACAGCTGTACCCATATCAAGCTGGGTTGCACTCGGGGCTGTGCCGTCAACTGTCGGCAACCAACAGTAAGCCACTTCAAGCTCTTTAGGGGGCAGTTCATTGCGCTCCGCCGAGAGATTAATCTCAACGTCAACCCCCAAAGCTTTGAATTCCTCGCCGTGGATCTTACACACTCCACCTTTGCAAAGATCACTACCGATGTAGATTTGCTCGGTTATTTTTGAATAGTCAAACTGATGATCACCCATTTTTAAAAGTTAAGCTAATTGGATCACTCGGCACTGTGTTTGTATCTATTCTCTCCCCCACCCGAATCACCTGCTCAACTAACCGATTGGCATAACCCCACTCATTGTCGTACCAAGCAAAAACTTTGACCAGGTTGCCAGCAACTACTTGGGTCAAACCTAAATCAACGATTGCCGATTCACTCCGGCCAATGATGTCAGACGAAACGAGGGGTTCATCAGAAACTGCCAAAACCCCTTTGTAAAGCGAGTTGTTTGAAGCTTCGACAAAAGCTTGGTTGATTTCCTCAACTGTTACCTGCTTTCTAACTACAAAAGCAAAGTCGGTAATTGACCCAGTAATAACCGGTACCCGCAAGGCCCGGCCGTCAAAAAGGCCAACCAGTTCCGGAATCGTCTCGGTGGTTGAAATTGCAGCACCGGTCGTTGTAGGCACAATGTTTTGAGCCGCAGCTCGGGCCCGCCGCAAGTCCTTGTGGGAATTGTCGTGCAAATTCTGGTCATCGGTATAACCGTGGGCTGTGGTAATGGCTGCTTTTTCAATGCCGAACTTGGCGTGGATAACTGCCGCCACTGGAGCGACACAATTGGTTGTGCAAGAGGAGTTGCTGATCACCTGCGCGCTTTTGTCGGCTTCATTGACGCCAATAATATAAGTGCCGACGTTACCGCCTTTGGTGGGCGCAGAAATGACAACTCTTTTGGCTCCACCCAAAGCGTGCTTTTGGGCGTCCTCCTCGGTTGTGAATCGACCGGTTGACTCGATAACCACATCCACCCCGTACTTACTCCAAGGAATTTTTTCAGGCTCACGCTCGGCCAGAACGGGAATCTCTTTTCCCTCAACCAACAAATTACCAATCTGGGGCGGAGCATCAACCTCTTCACTTTTAATTTCCTTTTCAAATTTCCGATAGACCGTGTCGTAATTGGTCAGGTGCGCCCAACCGGCTGTATCCATACTCCCCGAAGTATTAATTGCACCAAATTCGATTTGGTCAGCGTGCTTGGTCAGAGCAATCCGAAAGGCAATTCTCCCAATTCTCCCAAAACCATTGATCCCAACGACAACAGGCATTAATTTTAGTTTACCAGCGCTTGGATGCCGGGTAAAGTGCCTGAAGCCAAAAACTGAAGCATGGCCCCGCCGCCGACCGAAATCCAGTCAATGTGTTCTTCCAAACCCAACATTGCCAAGGCTTCCTGAGTTTCGCCACCACCAGCCACTTTAAAGGCACTCGAATTGACCACCGCCTCAAAGACTCTTTTTGTCCCTTGTTGATGTCCTGCATCCTCAAATTTACCAACTGGTCCTGAAACAACGACCGTACCCGCCTTGGCAATCTCCGCTTCGAATTTCTCCACTGTGCTCATGGAAATATCCTCTTTATCTACAATCAGACTACCGACTACCAACTTCTCATCCTTCCTCAACGGGCTTGCGTCATGAATGTATTCGGGAAGGCGGCCACCAATTAAAATCTTGTCTGCAAACTTTTTAACGCCATCGATATAAGTTAATTTGTCTTGCTTGACACCACTAATAATTGCAACTACTGGTTTCTTCGGATTTTCCAAAACCCGACTTAAGTTCTCAACCTCTTTGGTAAAATGCAAACCGGCCGCGTGGGGTAAAAACTTCGGTACGCCAACAAAAGAGGTGTGTTCGCGATGGCTAGTTGAAAAAGCTTCATTAACATAAACGTCGCCTTTGGCCGCGAGCTCCCGGGCAAAACTCTCGTCATTTTCTTCCTCGCGCGGATCAAAACGCAAATTTTCCAGAATTTCCACTCTCCATTTTTCGAAAACTTTCCCGAACGGTTTGAGACTCAATTTCTCATCCACCTTTCCTTCCGGCCTACCTCTGTGTCCCATTAAAATAATATTTGCCCCGTGTTCTTTGAGATAATCCAAAGTTGGAACCATTGACTTTAATCTGTAGTCAGTTAGTTCAAAGCGATCAGTATCCAGATCCCCCCTCACCAAAACCCTTTTTCCATTAATATTAATATTCTCAAGCCTCGGCAAATCCATACTCAAATCTTAACACAAATATTACTCAGCTTGACTTTTACACATTGACTTCCTATACTCCACCCAAATGATAGAAAGAGTGCCCTGCAGGTTTAGAATACCAGTATCCCGGGAGGGAAATACTATTATCTTCATAAGCGAAATTGTTGGTTCAGAGGTGGCAGCTTCTGGATTAAGGCAGCGATTTGAGGATGGGGCTTGTGACTTGCTTACTGCATATGACATTGGGCCGATGGAATGTCGCCGACCAAATGACAGCGAGCATACTTGTCCGGATATTAGTGACCTAAGAAGTCAGCTCCATATTTAATTATTTCCCTCAATCCTTTTAATATCTTCAAGCCGGCGCTTGAACCGAGGCAAACCAGCAAACTTGGTTTCCAAAAAGGCCTTAACCATTTTTTCGGCTTCTTCTTCTTTTGTGTAGTCAGTAGCAAGCACTAAAATATTCATATTGTCGTCGTTACGTCCTGCCTTAACTTGAGCTTCAGACTTACCGATTGAGGCCCGCACCCCATCAAACTTATTGGCCACCACATCCACTCCCACCCCACTACCACAAAGAAGTATTCCTCTTCCTCTGTCTCTGTCTCTGTCTCTAGCTACGAGCGAGGCGACTCGCTCGGCATAAACCGTATAGTCATCGTCTGGATCCAAGTGATCCGCCCCCAGATCTTCAAACTCATATTTGGCCTCAAAAAGCCACTGGGCAACTTTTTCTTTTAATTTATATCCCCTGTGGTCTGCTCCAATGAAAACTTTCATTTACTTAAACCCTTCTATCAAATCCAACAGTTCTTGTCGAGGGTCTTGAGCAATTACAATATCACTGGCAACCGCCACGCCCGAGGCACCTAGCTCAATAGATTTCCTAACATCAGCCGCAGATTTGATACCCGCGCCAACGATTAACGGCAATCCAGCTGTTCGAGAAATCTCAACCGCCTGGGAAATTACCTCTGGGCGGGCCTCGGCTACCGAAGTAGTTTGGCTCCCCACCAACTCGGGGGGTTCGTAGGAAACAAAGTCAGGTTTTAACCCCAGTATTTGCTTGAGCTCATCCAAGTTCGCGGCAAAAATGAGGGTTTTGAGACCCACGGCTCTTGCCCGATCGCGTGCTTTAGAAAGTGCATTAAAATCGGTTTTGTTTTCTGAATGATTTAAGAAAGTACCGGCTGCCCCGTCTTCAACCACTGCCTCGGCCAGAACACTCCCGGTGTGAGCGCCCGACTCGAAAGAGCTAATATTCTGCACCCAAATTTCGAGCTTAGAAGAGCCAACTGCCTCCTTAATATCTGCAGCTTGAAGTACGGGAATAATTTTAATTTCCTCACTTGCAGAAACCCCCTCCAAAATCCGAACTAAATTCAAAGCTGCCTGGCCCGTACCTTGGGGGTAGGTTTTGAAGTTTACAAAGATCATTGGCTTATTTTACCCCGAAATCCCCAAAACCGCATTTACTTTGCCCTTATCAAAACCGATGATGGTTTCTTTGGCACCACCGTCCTTGGTGACAACTGTAAAGGGCACGCCCAGAAAGCCGCTCGAGGCGGTCATCATTTCGCTCTTGGCCGCGTCGTCCTGATCCACCAATTTTTCTTCAAAAGCAATCTGCTTTTCTTTTAAGTAGTCCTTGAGCATTTTGCAATAGGGGCAAGTGGTTGTCGAGTAAACCGTGACGGTCATAATTTATTTTATGGTATAACCCAAGCGAAAAGCAATTTCAAATAACCAAGAATTAACAAAACGGTAAGTATTGGTCAAAAGAAGAAGTCCAAGAATGGCCAACAACAGCCCGGCAATCTTGGCAATTATGCCAATGTTTTTGGAGACAAATTTCAGGTATTTGGGCGCCGAGGCCAAGGTTAAAGCCACAATCAAAAACGGTACAGAAATACCCAGCGAATAAACAAAAAGCAGAGTTGCCCCTGTAACGGCCGTGCCAGAAACCGCAGCCAAAGTTAGAATTGATCCCAGAACTGCACCGATACACGGTGTCCAGGCCGTGGCAAAAATAACCCCCACTACAAATGCCCGGGCATATCCTAAGTTTCTGGCCCAGGCTGGTAATTTAAATTGAGCTGGGCGGGCTAGAAAGGGAATTTTCAAAACCCCAGCAAACTCTAGCCCCAGAATCAAAATTATAGTTCCACCAACTCTTTGAATAATGAAATCATATTGCCTAAGTACCGATCCAACCGTGGCTGCTGCTGTACCCACAGCAACAAAAACTAAGGAAAACCCCAAAATATATAAAACTGAGGAGATTAAAAGCTTTCGGCGAAACAGTGCAAAACCCCGGGTTTGAAGATCTTGTAAACTCACCCCAGTAACATAACCAATATAAGCAGGCAGAAGTGGTACAACACAGGGAGCAAAAAAACTGATCACCCCAGCTCCAAACGCAATCGGTAAGTTAAGGTTAAACATTAAGAAAACAAAAAGCCAAAGACTTTAAACCACTCTGGGCCTTCGATGGAAAGAATTTCCCCCGTGGAAACAGAAACTCTGGCAGTAACTGAAATCGGATATTCAATCATATTTAAGATATTAAAAACTTTCTCACCAGGGACTTCGTATGCCAAAACCCCGGTTTCGCCCTCGATCAATAAAATCTTCTTTTCAGGAAGCCTGGTCATGAATCTGGAGCGCAAAGCTGACTCAACCGCGTCAAAAGGTAAAACCGACAAAAACACTGATCCGGATGAAGTTGTGATTGAAAATTCGTTTTCGCGGGGCCGGATGTTAATTGGATACTGGGCCAAAGCAACGACTCCATTTTGGCTAATCGTAAATTGGTTTCCTTCCCGACCGATGGTAATTTTTTTAACATCCCCCCGCTCCTCGATCTCAACCAAATCTTTATCCCAGTCGGTAACGTCCAGGTCATTTAAAAATAGTTTGTCACCTTCTTTTTTTAAGGCCAAGCTAGAAGTTTCATCCGTTGCCGAGCCGGTAATATTAATGTCTCCCCTGTCGGCAATGCCCAGGGCCAAAGCATCCTGCTCACCAAGAACATTCCAGACCGTATCACCATTATTATCAACTGCCACCAAAGCGGCGTGAACGGGATAAATAGTTAGTAGTAAGTAGCAAGTAGCGAGCAAGACCAATACCAGAAGTTTTTTCACTCCCTTAAGGATACAGGAATTCAGAAGCTACCTTCAAGGACAACTTTGTCCCCTACGCTAATTGTTACTTTGTTATAGCTTGAATAATTCACTCCCGAACTGTAGTCAAGAAGGTATCCACCCTTGGCAATACGCATCTGGCCAACAGAGGCTGCCCCTTTGTCGTTGCTGATCTTAACCGAGTAGACGCCAGATGTTAAATCGGGTAAGTCAGCCAAAACCGTAAGAGTAAAGCGCCCGGACTCAAATTTTCTGGTTACAATTCCACTGGCGTTCCCACCCGACATATCTTTCAATTCAGCTTTGTCGACGTCTTCAGGAATCTCAAGATTAAAGGAGTTCTCAATTTTTTCTTCGGTGGTGGGGCCAGGGAGTTCTTCAACTTTTTGTTTGGGCCTGCGGACAAAGTAAATGACTCCGGCAAGGACCGCAAGAATAATAATTCCAATTACTATATCGTTTCTCTTCACTGGCGAAAGAATAGCAAAGAAAAAACTATATGTCAAGTTTTGACCCTTGCGTTTAATTTGCGGAGAATATGCGGTAATTTTCTTAAGAATTGATACGGGCATACACTCCAAACAAGGCCAAAACCACTGCTACTAAAAGCCACTGGGTTGAGGCCAACCAGATGTCAGTTCCGGTGTAGCCGACTCCGGATAAAAGCACCGAGATAATCGCTCCCCCCATCAGTACCTGGGACAAAAGCCGCCAGTCTTTTTGTTTCACTTTTTCCTCACCCCCTTTAATATAACATAACACAGGTTATATAAAAGTCAGAGCCGTACCCTTTTTGTCAGCTCGACCGGTGCGACCAATGCGGTGGATATACGCCTCATAAGTTTCAGGCAAATCGTAATTGATGACGTGGGTTACGTTGTCGATATCCAGCCCTCGGGAGGCTACGTCAGTTGCAAGCAATACCTGAACTCCGTTATTTCTAAACTTTTCCAATGCTCTTTGTCTCTGATTCTGGCTTTTATTGCCATGAATAACTTCCACCTGGCGGCCTTTCTGATACAAAAACTTGGCCAATTTATCAATCCCGTGTTTAGTGCGACCAAAGACCAGCACTTTTTCAAATCCGTTCCCTGAAAGCATCTCTTGCAGCAAGTCAGTTTTTTGCCTACCGCCCACGCGAATTACTTCCTGATCCACGTTAACAGCCGCTTCACCCGGGTGAACAGTAACGACAACCGGATCTTTTACAAAACTGGCAATGATGTCCCTGATTTTATCTGGCAAAGTCGCCGAGAAAAACATGGCTTGCCGAACACTTGGTAAAAGTGAAATGATGTGCTTTACGTCGGGAATAAATCCCATATCCAACATCCGGTCAACTTCGTCCAAAACTACTGAGCCATAATCACCAAAGCGCAGGGCATGGCGTCTTTCAAGATCCAGAAGCCTGCCCGGAGTTCCGATTACAAAATTGGGATTTCTTCTTAACTCTCCTATTTGCCTACCTATTGAGGCTCCGCCAATGCAGACGCAAGAATATAAATTCATACTCCTTGCGAAGGTCCTAAATTCAGAATCGATTTGCACGGCCAGCTCCCTGGTTGGGGTGATGATCAATACCTTCTCCCGCTTATTGGCAAATACTTTGTTGATTAAAGGCAGTAAAAAAGCGGCAGTTTTGCCCGTTCCCGTTGCAGCGATGCCGGTCACGTCTTTACCGGCTAGCAAGGCTGGGATGACTTGGTCTTGAATTGGGGTAGGCTCACTAAAGCCTTTAGTGGTAACATTTTGCTTGAGCTGCTGATGGAGGGCAAAATCAGAAAATTTGTGCACTGGCACGTACTTTTCCTCCGGCTGGCCGGTGCGACCGTTTTGGGACACAATACGAGACGGATCAAACGTCCGGATTCTTCTTTGATTAAATTCGCGTCTTTTATACATACTTTCAAAGCAACAAAACTGCCTAACTGATTTACGTATTTAACGAAGCAGATGAAAAGATACAGAAGTAAAAACAAATATATTTGGGGTACCTTTACCTATCTAGAATCGAAATATGTTAAAAAATTAAGCAGATCTCTTGCTTCAAAGATCTGCAATAGTGGGAGTATATCACAAACCAATAGCAATAAGCAAATCCAATTGACAAAAAGAAAAATTCTAAACATACTTAGAAAATGGCTAAGAAGCCAGAGATTCTTCAAAAAGGCGTCGTCGGGATTTTAGTCATTGTAATTGTGGTTGCATTGGCCGGAGTTGCTTTTGTGGCCTGGAAGAGTCTTTCTAGCACGAAAGGTTCAAGCAGTGGTGGGAGTGGGACTGAGACTTGGACCGAAACCGGCGCGGCTATTGCCGGAAACTTCGCTGACGCTGATGTTGTTGATCTTGAAAATGGTAAGTTTAGAATGTATTACAGTGCTGAACCGGAAACCCCCAACTTCCAAGGTCAAGTCTACTCAGCCACCTCCGGTGATGGAATAAAATGGGCCAAAGAGGATGGAACACGGATAACTTCAGCCATCTTTCCATCGGTTATCAAGCTGCCCGATGGCCGTTACAGAATGTACTTCCAGGACCAGCAACTTATTAAAAGTGCCATTTCGTCTGACGGGCTTACTTGGGAAAAAGAGGCAGGAACCAGAATCGACGCCACAAACCCATCTGAACTTACTTTAAGTAGCGTGGTTGCACCCACAGTGATCAAATCTGGAAACGAATATTTAATGGTCTACGGTGGAGTGATTAACCAAACGTACACAAAAGAAAAAGTTCCAAGCAGGGACACTCACCTTTTGCTCTGGGCCACCTCAAAAGACGGCTTGACTTTTGACAAGAAAGGCATTGCCCTCGACAGTAGAAACGACGTTTTTAAAGGCTGGCAAGACGGGCCTGAACTCATGCAATGGGATGATGGCTCAATACGCCTCTACTTATGGGGTTATTTTGGAGTTTACATGAGCACATTTGAAAAAGGAGGCTTTTCTGAGCCCAAATTCGTTTTTTACGGACCAAATTTTGATGAGAAGGCACTCTTCCCCCCCAGCCCCCCGGGAGACCCTACCCTAGCAAAGATAGCTGGCACTTGGAATATGTACTACGGTTACCACACCAAAGGCATCTACCGGGCTGTTTTGAGGTAAGAAACATTAAATGACATATTTTGCCTACGTTTCGGGAAAAATCGAGGTTCACAAAGATGGTTGCTATGTCGGCAGCCAGAAGCTCTCCGAGTGTCCTAAGACAAACCAATCACTCTTTAACCAACCGTTTCTGCAATCTGGAGTGTTTGCGCCCGGTTCGAGCAATCTCGACGTCCTTCCCCCAAATCCTGCACTCGACATCCGAAACGATTTAGTGTTTGTTCCAATTTCCCTCGCGGTTGCTTTGGCTCTTGTGGGTTTAGCCATCTTCAAAATAAAAGTTTTTGGAATGACATTGGCAGAATATCTCAGACCAATCTGGTATTTTGTTTTGGTAGCCGTAGCAACGGTTTTCTGGCAATACCTAGTCGGGGTTAACCTTGAGGGAAATTCAATTCAATTAAGAATTAGTCTGTGGGTGTGGGAAGCTATGATCTTGGTCTCAGCTTATAAACTAAGTAAAATCCCTAGGTTTAGTTATGGCAATGTGCTTTTTCTTGGTATTTTATATTCACTATTTATTCACGGGTTGAAAGTTTCAATTAGATACTTCTTCTATGCAAAAACTCTTTGGTATGTGCTCGACAGATTTTTGTACGGGAGCTTGTTGGTGATGGCTATTGCAGTAGGCCTGGGTTCTATTTTAATCTTAATTAGGGACAGGAAACTAAAATGAGAAAGTTTTACAAGTTTTTTAAGTTCTTAACGTTTTCTTTCGTTCTCTTCGTCTTCATGTCTTCCCCGAAGTCCGTTCTTGCTGCTCCCATCAACGAGATTCTTTCCTCCCCCAATTCTCTGATCGTAAGAATTCAGGAAAGAATCGAATCTTTCTTCGCATTTAATATGGAGCAGAAAATCGTTGTTTTGGAAAAACAGGCAGAAAGAAGGCTAACGCAAGCAGAAAACCTGGCCAAAACAAAAGACGTTGATGTTGATAAAGTCTTATCTCTGATCAAAAGTTATGAGACTCTTAAGGAAAAACAGGGCAATTTAATAAAGGTTGCATCAACAACAGTCCCAGTCGAGGTAAAAGAACAAACCGTCCAACAACAAGCCAGAATTGAGGATATGAAAGAAGATATGTCTGACGACGCCAAAGAAATAATTGAAGACAGTCAAAGAACGGTCATAAAAACGATGATGGATAACATAGAAGACAGCGGGGTGGAAAAAGATGAAGTAACCGAGTTTGCCGAAGAAATAAAAAATGTTATAGATCCAGGAAGTAATATCTTTGCTCCGGGGACTCTCGAAGTTGCCCCTGGTAGTCCTGAAGTCGCTCCTGGCGTGAAAGATGTCAAGCCGTAATGCTTCACTTGCTATAATAGCCCCAGGATGGACCTTAGGCAGAAAAGACAACAAAAGCTAAAGGAAAAAACTGGAAGCTACCAAAAGGCTTTCAAAAAATATGGAATTCACCCTAAAGCTCTTTATTGGACATCGGAAAAATCAGCAGAAATTCACCTCAAAGAACTCGTAACTGACCTTGATTTTGAGGGCAAGTCTGTTCTTGATGCTGGTTGTGGACTTGGCAATGTTATCCCTCATATTTCCCGAAAGGCAAAAAAATTTGATTATACTGGCGTTGATATAGTACCGAAATTCATTCAAGCCGCTCAAAAGAAATATCCAAATACCGATTTATTCTAAAAGAATACTTTCACTACCCAATGAAAGAAGAATTTGATATTGTTGTTTCTTCAGGTACCTTAAATTCAAACTTTCAAGATCCATACCGTTTCAGGAAAAAGACAATCAAAACTTTATTTAGCCACGCTCACGAAGCTATCAGTTTTAATATGGCAGGTTTTTACCCCCAGCCTAAAAATAAAAATGGTTCAAGAGTTTACTACGCTGATTCGCTAACTATTTTGAAATACTGTCTATCCCTTTCTCCAAAACTAATTTTCCGTCATCACTACCACCGGAAAGATTTCACCATTGTTATGTTCAAGTAAAGAAAAATTGGGGCATCTTTACCTGTCTAAAACAAAAGGAGTATCCCACAGATCAATGGTAATAAGCAAATCCGGTTTGAAAACGCTATTTCTCTTTGAGGTATTTATTTACAGATTCAAAACTTGAATACCAATTTCTTCCTTTTTTTACCGCTTCGATTTTTCCCCTTCGAGCAAGAAGGCTTAGATACTCCTGAGAATATGGCGTTTTTCCTGCAATTTGCGAAAGAATTATCCATTTGTCCTGATATCTCTTTTTGTTTTCTGGCAACACCGCATCCAGGTACCAGGTTAAGGACCTTTCTATACATCGGCCGATAAAATCAACAAACGGCTTGAACTCTTTCTTATTTGCTAGACGGAGTGTTTCATAATATTTGGCTCTCTCTATTTTCAAGATAATGGTTGGAGGGTAACCACTATTGATAAGTATTAGGTTCATTAGTAACCTGGCCGTTCTTCCGTTACCATCAACGAAAGGGTGAATGTTAACCAATTTAAAATGAGCAAGCGAAGCATAATCAATAATATCTTGTTGGTTTTTTTTGTTTGATAACCAGTTTTCAAAGCGTTTCATTTCAACCGGGATTTGAGCCGGATAGGGCAAATTGTAGTTAGCTCCGGTGATTTTTACTTGAACCATCCGATATTTTCCAGCATTATCTTTGTCGATTTTATTTAAAACAAGCTGATGAATTTGCCTGATTAGAAGGGTATTAATCTTGAATTTCTTTGTTTCTACTAATTCTTCAAGAAAAAGAATAGCCTCCTTATGATTAATGGCTTCAAGATGATCTTTTATCGGGACTCCTTTAATGGTTAATCCTTGCTCAATAACTAATTCAGTTTCCTTTAGTGATAGTTTTGTTCCTTCAATGGCGTTTGAATTATATGTCCAGTCAACAATAATCTGCTCTCTCAATCTGGCAACTAATGTGGAAGAAAGCGGTCTCAAATTGTCCAATTTAGCCTTTTTCTCTTTAATTCTTTGGTTAATAACTTGATCTAGTATCATAGAGCTGATTTTATACTATCGTATCGGATATGTCAAATATTGCGTATATCCGATACTATTTGATATTAAATACCAACTAGCTACCCAGGTAAGCAAAGCTTGGCCCGCTTCGCGAAATATGACCGCTTGGTTAAATCCTCTGGCACCATAGTAAGATTCTGGTAGTTTCTACGCCTCCAACTACTTCAACGATGAGGGCAACCGGCCCAACAACAAGGCCTGCGCATTCCTTCCATAAGCTCGGTGCGCGTCCTCTCGATCCGGCGACTCCTAGTTTCCACTTTCTTGGCAGAGATGACCCAGCAGATCCATTCATTGCGTGCAAGTGGTGTAATATCCTCCCATGCAGCTTGCACCGCTTTCGAAGAAGTAAGGGCTTTTCGTAAATCAGCTGGCAGCTGGTGCACCGCCCCTTTTTTAGCCATAGTCTGTTTAATTTCCTTGCTTGTCGCTTTCACTATTCTACCATTTGGCTCCCCGGGTAGGATTCGAACCTACGACCAATCGCTTACACTTAACCCATCTGTTTCCAAATGGCGTGGACTATCTCATCCGCCTCATTTCGATTTAATCGGAATGGTGGGCGGTTGGGTGCTAATTGGTGTAATCACCTAGTCTCTGCACCTTCTCCGGTGTAACACCGGAGCTCGGCTCAGGGTTGCCATTACCAAAGTTTTAGGTTTCCCTGAATTCACCCAATTTTCATCCCAACATTCCTGCTGGGAGCTGCCAATCGACAGGCGAGCGCTCTACCACTGAGCTACCGGGGAATATTAAAGAACTTTGCTATTACAGACTTTTTCTGTAACAAGCTTTGTTTATTATATCAACTTTGTGCCTAAGACTCCACTAAGCCACCCCATTATCTTTCGTTGAAGCCAGCTGTTGGATATCCGAATTGCGAATACGCCATACTCGTTAATGTTTTTTCTGATTTTTTTACTATTCACTTTGTTTTCAGCGATATAGCTTTTGTGAAATTGATTTATAGGAATTCTTGTTAACTCTGACCAGAACCTTTTAGCTTTTCTTTCATTCAAATTGTCATGGATCCAAATTTGTCCACGAAACTTTTCTTCAGGGACTTTGCCAAACTTCCGAAACCAACTCATCATAAATCTAATAATTTCTGGGTTTGCGTTCGAAAAACCGACACTTTTGTCATTTTTATAACCATCTCCCAGATACAACGCCACTCCAGCTACGAATCTATCCCTTTTGTTTAGCTCTCCTACTTCTTTTATTCCCTCTTCTATTACCCTTCTTGTCTCTCTAACACGACGCTCTTGTAATATTTTGGAACCGATAAATCTTCCTCTCTCAGACCCTTCAAGTTTCTTTTTTCTTAATCTTTCCATCTGCGCCTGGGTTAAAATCACATCCCTACACCAATAGCTCAACGTGCTTTTGTACACCGGAACTTTTTTTTGGATCTCACTATAAGAACAGCCCTCTCCACGCAGTTTCAAGGCAAGCTTCTTCTCCTCTAATTTTCCTGAATAACCCACAACTAATTATGGCTCTGTGAACCTAGAGTGTCAATACTATTATATTTAGTATACCTAGTTCATTGAGTTTAATTTCCCCTCCAATCTCAAAAAGAATATAATACGCTATTGTGAGAAAAAAATTTTTTTATCCCCCTTCGCAGAAAATCCTGAGTGTAGTCGAAGGAATGAATGCGAAGCAATTTTTGCTTCGGAGGGATTTCGCTCCCGACGAAGCACAGGGAGAAGATACCCCGGGCGTGAGCCCGCGAGAGCTTCATTTACTCCCCGTTCTTGCCCTGGCTGGTGTTGTTGATACTGGGTATCTGACCTGGGAGCACTTTGCCGGGGGTTTACCGGCTTGCACCACGGGCA
>Ga0155736_101_pt2 | contig 32123 bp, 48 predicted proteins | sample RifCSPlowO2_01_FD_107390 | JGI IMG/M metagenome (GOLD analysis project Ga0155736, IMG submission 107390) | Candidatus Woesebacteria bacterium RIFCSPLOWO2_01_FULL_44_14 | reverse complement strand
GAGGTAAAGTGAGAGAAGATGTGGACGTTGATAAAACTTTTGTTGCCAGCGCTTCGCTTAGAAATTGGGTGTCAACATCCAAAGAGATAAATAGGAAACTCGTTGAGATGGGTTTGACACAGGGCGAAATAAATCGAAGAGTAACAGCTTTGAAAGACGAGGTGGAGAAAAAAGGGCTTCTGGTTTTGAAGGATGAGGAAGAGCCGCCTACGGGCTTAGAGATTCCCGCTCGTTAGAAATTTGTACGCTTAAAGTAAATCTTCGGTTATCGATTTGTTTTCTTCCGTCAAAGATAGCGATTTCTACGGCCGTTATGGCATCGCCCAAACTATCTCCCTCAACAAAAATCACCTTGGCCCTCTTACCGATGTGCCCCAGGAGCCAGCCAAGGTCAACCGTAAAATCAATATTATTTACCCCCCAAGTTTCACTGACCCTTTTGAAGTTAAAATCGGGTCGTTCGATATCTGCTTTTTCGTCAAGGATTACATTGTCAATTCTTACACCACCCTTTAAATAGATTCTTTCCATGCCAGAAGCTCTATTAGTATATTGTTGAAGAGTACCGACGTACGTTTTCCTCCCCTCAGTTATCATTTTACTATTGTATCAATTTTGGGCTCGTTTGACGAGGGCGGTGGCTTTTGGAGTATACTACGAGTATGACGGACTGTATTTTTTGTAAGATTGTGGCTGGGGAGATTCCTTCAAAAAAGGCAGCGGAAACTATTAATGTTTTGGCTTTTTATGATATTGACCCCTCAGCTGAGACGCATGTTTTAGTGATTCCCAAAAAACACATAGAAACTTTTTTGGATCTTAAAAAGGAACACTCGAATATTTTAAGTCAAATGCTGAGGCTTACCCAACAACTTATTAAAAGCGAAAAGATTGATAGAAAATATAAACTAGTTATAAACGGTGGGGAATATCAGTTTGTACCCCATTTACATTGGCACCTTTTGGGTGGTGAGGTGAAAAAGCAAGTATGATATACTGTTGGTGACATGATAAAAAAAGTTACAATGGCCGATGTCTTTAAAAATTCTCGTTATCGGGGTAAGCATGTAGTTTTAGTTTCCGGTGAGGTGTACACTGCTAAAACGGGTGAAGGTGCGGCCAAAATTCTGGAAAAAGTTCGCAAAGAACATCCCCGGTCAACACCAGAAGTAGCTTATCTTCCCAAAGCCCACTCGCTAATTTTATGGATGTAAAGTTTGACTTCGAATTCGAGGGCAAGAGCTATTTTGGCAATGTTTATCGCCCGGTTGCCAAAGTATCCTTGAAATCCTTTAAAAAGGATTTGTGGGTTAATATTTGGATGGTAGTTGATACAGGGGCAGATTTCACAATTTTACCTAGATATTTGTCCGGGGACTTGGGGATATCGCTGGAAAAAGATTGTGTGGCGGATGTTACGAAAGGAGTTGGGGGACAACAAACAATTCATTTGGTGAAATCAAAACTTGAGGCGCAAGTTGGAGACCTGAAAAGAGAAATTCCCCTCGCCTTTTTTTCTTCTGATGAGTTACCTCCGTTAATGGGTAGACTAGGGTTTTTGGAGACTTTTGATGTAGAGTTTTTGAAAGAGCATATTGTAGTTTTTAAAAATTAGTTTTGAGAAATAACATGATAGCTGACACAATTCAAAAACAAATCGCTGAGGCGATGAAAGCGGGGGAGGCGGTGCGGGTATCGACTTTAAAAATGCTTTCGGCGGCTTTGACTAACGCTGAGATTGCTAAAAGGCCTGAGGCGTTGAGCCAAGCGGATGAATTGAAAGTTGTCCAGGCGGAGGCCAAAAAGAGAAAAGACGCGATAGAGGTGTATAAAAAATTAGGACAAGAGGAAAGAGTAAAGAGTGAAGAGTCTGAACTTAAAATATTACAAGAATTTTTACCGGAAGAAATGAGTGATGAAGAAATAAATCAATTAGTCAGTGACACAGTAAGTCAAATGGGAGCAGTAGGGATAGCGGATATGGGGAAGGTTATAGGGGCGGTGATGCAAAAAGTAGGAGGCAGAGCTGATGGAAATAGAGTTTCTACAATTATCAGGCAAAAATTATCCTAAGGGCATTAAAAAGGCGGTTATTGACGCCCTCAAGGAAAATGGCGCCCCCCAGACGAGCTTTGTTTCCGTGGTTTTGGCCGGTAAAAAAGAACTGGGAGACCATCCGGTTTTAACCTATGTCAATCAGGACATTAAAAAACCTTTTGTTTTCCCTCCCGACGGCAAACACTATCTGGGTGAGGTTATTGTTGATGCGGAGGCCAAAAGCCAAAAAGAGATTATTGACTTGGCACGCCACGGTACTCTACATTTACTTGGGATTCACCACTGATGAAAGCGTTGTATCTTAAGTACCGGCCACAAAAGATTGAGGAACTTGATTTAACTGATATTCGCGAAACTTTAACCAGGATAATCACCTCCGGCAATATTCCCCATGGACTTCTTTTTAGTGGCCCCAGAGGATCAGGAAAAACGTCAGCGGCCAGGATTATGGCAAAAGTTGTTAACTGCGAAAGTCGCAAGGCGATTGAACCGTGTAATAAGTGCAATCAGTGCAAAGCAGTCATCAGCGGTTCGAGCTTAGACGTCATTGAGTTAGACGCCGCCAGCAATCGCGGCATTGATGATATCCGTTCCTTGCGAGAAAAGGTAATGTTGGCTCCAAGTTCAGCGGCAAAGAAGGTCTACATTATAGACGAGGCCCATATGTTAACTACCGAAGCGTCAAATGCTTTCTTAAAAACTCTGGAAGAACCCCCTGACCACGTACTTTTTATTTTGGCAACTACCAATCCGGAAAAATTGCCGGAGACAGTGCGCTCGAGGCTGACAAATGTTGTGTTTCGCAAAGCCAACAGCGACGAGATAGCCAGGCAGTTAACCAGAGTGATGAAGGGGGAGAAGATTAAAGCGGCCGATTCGGCCATCGAAGAAATTGCCAAGGCATCTGACGGCTCATTTAGGGATGCGGTAAAAATTGTGGAGCAGCTTTCGCTTTCTACAAAATATATTAAAAAATCTGCGGTGGAAGAATATCTGGATCAAAACAAGGCTCAAACACCAGACCTTTTGATTGAGCACCTAGGCAAAGGAGACGTTAAAGCGGCCTTAACCGAGGTTGAAAATTTAGTTGCTGGAGGCTTGGTAGTCAAAAGCTTTATTGACAAACTTTTGGAAAGGCTAAAAGAAGCGCTTTTAGTGAGAGCCGGTTTGGAAGGCCAGGCTTTGCCGGCTTTTGCCAAGGATGAGCTTATTTTCCTAATAGAGCTTTTAATGATAGCCAGAAATGAGGTGTCAAATTCTCCATTGCCCCAACTGCCTCTTGAAATAGCGGTTGTTAAATTTTGTGATCAAAAACCCAAGGAAGAGCCAAAAGAAAATCTCAAGGAAATTGGGGGTGACGTCTGGACAAAAATCTTGTCTGGGGCAAAAGAGAAGGATACTAAAGTAGAGGCGCTTTTGCGCGCAGCCCGCCCGCTTGGCTTTGACGGAAAAACGCTAAAACTTGGAGTTTATTATCAATTCCACAAAGAACGGCTTGAGGTTAATGCAATAAGACAAACCCTGGAGGATATTGTCGCTGAGATTTTGGGTGGACCGGTACGCGTAAGCTACGTGCTCTTGTCCAGACCAGGCAATGGGAGTATAATAAATTAATCATGTTAGGAAAAATTGGCGAGTTAAACAAAATGCGGCAGCAGGCCAAGGCGCTTCAAAAGCAACTGGAGCAGATCGTGGAAGTCTACGAAGAAGGCAATATTAGGGTGAAGGTGACGGGTGATCAGAAACTTCAGTATCTGGAAGTTGACGGTGAAGAAAGAAACGACATTGTTAAGGTGATAAACAAAGCCATGAAAAATGTCCAAAAAACCGCAGCCAAGAAAATGTTGGAGATGGGTGGAGGATTGTCAGGCCTTCTCGGCGGCCTCAAGTAGTCATGATAAAAATAGCCAAGCCCCTGCTACGCGTCATTGAGTCTTTCGGACGCTTACCGGGAATCGGCCCAAAGACGGCGCAGAGATTGACGTACTACCTTCTGCACGTTCCTCAAAGCTATTTGGAAGAATTTGCCCAGTCGCTGGAAAAGCTTAAAAAAGAAACTGTTCTCTGCAGTATTTGTAAAAACGTGGGGGAGGCGGACCCGTGTGTAATTTGTTCTGATAGTAAGCGGGACGCATCAGTAATAATGGTGGTTGAAAGCCCGATTGATATCCTGGTTTTTGAACAAACCGGAAACTACAACGGTTTGTACCACGTACTGCACGGAGCCATTAACCCTCTTGAAAACATCGGGCCGGACGAAATTTACATTGATGATTTGTTCCAGCGGTTTAAAAATGGTTCGCCGGTTCAGGAGTTAATTTTGGCGACTAATCCGACCATGGAGGGCGAAGCCACAGCAATGTTTATCAGTAAAAAGTTAAAAACCAAAAGCCAAAAGCTTAAAATTACGAGATTGGGAAGAGGGGTCCCGACAGGAGCGGATATTGAACATGCGGACAGCGTGACTTTGACGCAAGCCTTGGAAGGAAGGAGAGCTTTTTAAAATGCCCGACCCGAAAAAACTGGCCCAACAAGCGGCAAAAGTTGCTCGTGATGAGGGGTTGGAGATTTTGAAAGCGGCGGGGGAGCAGATTAAATCGCCTCCAAGCCAAGCTCCAGAAAGCCAGGAGGCCCAAGAGAAAAAGATTGAGGAGGAGAAAGTAAAAGCCAGTGACTTACGGCGCCTTGAAGCTCTGGAAGTGGAAATGAAACAGATTCGCCAAGAGAAAGAGAAAGAGTATCAAGAGCGTGTTACTCAACAGTTTCCAAGGCAAGAAGCTCAGCCGGCCCCGGTTGAAGAACCATCGACAAAACCAAAAAGGGGACTTTTCAAAGGGCCACAAGCCCGAGCCGAGAAAGCCCGCCGCGCCACCGAACTGGTCAAAATGCCAAGTGGGTAGTCCTATTGATCGATTATCCAAAGAGTGAAAGGAGTATTTCTTGTGGGGGTGTCAAAGTCCACGATTACGTTTCCCTTGTGCCAATCCGGTAGTAGATTTTCATGATGGACGATGCCTGACTTTTTCATTTCCTCAATTTTCTCATCAAGCAGATCCTTTGCTTGGTCGAACTTTTCTCTGACCAAACGAACTGTTTCTGGATTTATACTAGAGTCTATTTTCGCATTTTCTAAAAACTCCGCGACAGTAATGCCGGCGTTGGCTTTTTCCATAATCAGATATTGTCTGTCCAAATGATTAGAATAGACGATGGCTAAATGGCGCGGAACTCTAATAAACTTAGGTAAATCATTGGCAACTGCGAAGAGATAATCCATACGCTCTAAAGCTAGAGGTATTGAATGTTCGAAGTCTGCTTCTTTAATGACAATGTTCTCTCCAGGAATTTGATATACATCGGAATGCCCACCACTTCTTAACCATTTTCGAGTTGTGGAACTCTGACGCACTCCATGTTTAAAAGCTTCCTCTTTGTAGAGTGCCAGTTTAGACAGGATATCTGGGTACCGCGCCTTGATTAATTTTTGTCCACTTTCTGTAACAATTGCATATCCACCTTTTAAATTAAATTTTCTCCATCGAGTATTATCGAATCTCTCAAGCCAAGTCGATCCGGGTAAGCTATGTCTATCTTCCATATGGATATTTTAGCAGACTTTTAAATGATTGTTCAGTTAAGGTACAATTGGGCTGTGTCAGATATTTATCTATACAACTCCCTAACTCGCAAAAAAGAGAAGCTTGAGGCCCTTCGACAGACTCAGGGCAAGCCAGAGGTAGGGATGTATACCTGTGGCCCGACGGTTTATAACTATCAGCACATCGGTAACTTCCGCACGATGACTTTGTCAGATATCTTGCGACGCACTCTAATTTTTAATAGCTATAAAGTGAAGTTTGTGAGAAACATCACGGATATAGATGACAAAACAATAAAAGGCGCGGCAGATGCCAAGATGGAGCTTGCCGAATTCACGAAAAAATATACCCAGATTTTTTTTGAAGATCTAAAAGAATTGAACATCCTCCCTGCAGACGTAGATACGAAAGCGACTGACTATATCGAAGAAATGATTGATTACAACAAAGCTCTTGTAGAAAAAGGTTTAGCCTATGTTGAAAATGACGGATCTGTTTATTTTGATATTTCTAAATTTACAAACTACGGAAAGCTCTCGAGGATCAAAAAGCGTCAATTGCAAACCGGAACAAGAATCCTGTCAGATGAATATGCAAAAGAAGACGTTCAAGATTTTGCACTTTGGAAATCGGTAAAACCTGATGAATTCGGTTATGAGTCACCTTGGGGCAGGGGAAGACCGGGTTGGCACATAGAATGTTCTGTCATGAGCCAAAAAAATCTTGGCGATACTTTCGACATCCACGTCGGGGGAATTGATCTTTTGTTTCCACATCATGAAAACGAAATTGCACAATCGGAAGGAAAAACGGGCAAAGAATTTGTTAACTATTTTGTCCACGGGGAGTTTTTACTGGTAGATGGAGCAAAAATGAGTAAATCCTTGAAAAATTTTTATACAGTTTCCGATATTGAAAAACAAGGTTTCGACCCCCTTGCTCTGAGGTATTTTTACCTGACGGGTCATTATAGAAATATTTTGAATTTTACTTGGGAATCCCTTGAGTCGGCCCAAAATGCACTGACTAGATTGAAAGCGCAAATGGTGGAACTAAAAAATGCAACCCGGAGCCAACTATCCAAAGAAAAACTTGAAAAAGTCAAAAAATACCAAAATGAATTTCTGGTGGCGGTTAATGATGATTTAAACACCCCCCAAGCGCTGGCGGTTTTGTGGGAGGTGCTAAAAAGTAATATTCCAAGTGAAGATAAGTATGATCTGGTGCTGTCGTTTGACGAAGTGCTCGGCTTAAATTTGGCAAAAGTATCACAGGTATCACAAGTAATGCAAGTACCACAGGAAGTTCAGAAATTGGTGGATGAGAGGGAGAAGTTAAGAAAAGCGGGGAAATTTGAAGAAAGTGATTTGGTTCGTGAGCACTTGGAAGAAATGGGCTATGCTGTAGAAGATACAGTTCACGGCCCGAAAGTCAAAAAACTTTAATGCTTAATCTTATTTTATCTTTGCTGCTTTTGGTGAATGTTGCTTCTGCCCAAGAGCTGACGGCAGCGCGGGCGTATGATGATTATATTTTCACTTTGCAAAGATATGAGGACGCCCACCAGGATTACGTCGTGGCTAAAAACGCATATCTTCAAAACAAGACCTTAAATTTGCAAAACCAAGCTCAGGAAAAAACCGCCCTAATGCTTGGTGCCCGCGATGAAGTAGTCAAGGCCCACTTAACTGCCATTCGCGCTGTTTTGGTTGAAGAGAGGGGACTATCAACTGAGGAGAAAGCACCATTCTTAAGTGGAATTGATGAGGAAGTGGCTTGGTGGGCAGCAGACCACAGTGCTGAAGAAGCGGCCAGCAGATATGAAACTAACACCGAATACATCATTTATAGATCTCTTTTCTGGATATCGGTTTCAAAAACAAGATATGTACTGGGTAGTGAGCGAAATCTTCTGGTTGATTTGCGGAACAAGGTTAGCGAGATTGCAGCTACTGGGGACAAAAATACACAAGCCATTGAGAAATGGTTTAACGACATCGAAGACCGGTTCAACCAAAGTGAGGAAGCGGAGAAACTGGCTATTGATTCGATTGCCGATCTTGAAAAAAGATACGGCAACCGCCAGAGTATATATAATAAAGCAGTGAGTCTTGAAAAGGAGGCATTTTTACCCTTGGTTGAAGCCAAAGATTTTTTTAAGGAAATTATTAGAGTAATCAAAACGAAAGATTAATATGGATCAAGTACCCCAACAACAAATAGCGCCGCAAATACCAAAAGAACCAAGTCAAATCGGAAGATATTTTAATGAGGCTGCGGCGAAGTTTAATAGTTTGACAAAAAACCTTTCTCCCCGCAACAAGAAATTTTTAGGCTATGCATTGATTGGGTTAGTAGGCTTTGCTTTTTTGGTTCTGATTATGGCGGTAATTGCTGCAGCGACTAAGCCCAAAGCGCCGCAGGTGCGCCCGGCCCCAACGCCAATTTCGGGGAATTTTGCCCCCATTGAAAACCCCAGCCGCTGGGCAACGGATGAGGGAGTGTTGGCAATTGAAGCGAGGTTAACCGATATTGAAGCCCAAATTAGTAAAACTGACCTAACTAACTCCACCCTCCAACCCCCGGAGCTGGATTTTGAAGTTGAATTTACAAATTGATCTTCTTGAGAGCGAAAGCGGGGGAGGTCTTAGTAATAATACCGACGTGGTCGATCATGGGGAAACGGGCACGGACCTCGTCCTGAAATTTTTGAGCCAACTTACTGGTGTATTGATTATATGTTCCTTCCTGGGTTTGGCAGAGTTTTTGTTCGTACTCACGAACTACTTTCATGACTTTTTCTCCGACTCTATTAAATTCATCTTGGTGTGGTTCTTCATTCAGGGTGTACATATCGTGAATTCTCTGAAATTCTTCGAAAAGCTGTCTATTGAGAGCCAACATTCGGTTAACATATTCTTTATACTTGACCATTTTTAGTTTTACCGTCCTGGTACCAAATGAAAAAATCAGCCGCGCGCTGGTTAACTTTTTTTAGCTCTTCGATTACTTTGTCTCGAATTGCAAGTGTCGAAAGTTTTTGATGATCGTGGGTTTGGGCCCAGTCACCAACATTTTTGACAAGCTGAGTTGCCTGGGTATCATCAAGCCCGGCGGCTTTGGCAATCCTTAGCAGCTTCTCTTGGCTAAATTCTTCAAGCGACCCGTCTCTTTTAATAACCTGCATCATCAAATATAATAACTTTAATGGTTGATCTGATTCAAGTCCTAGGTTTGGCAGCGATAGGCAGCATCGCCGGCCTTATCGGTGGGGTAGTGTTTTTGGTTAAGAAGAATTGGGCCCAAACACTCTCAAAAGTAGCTGTACCTTTTGCCGCCGGGGTATTGCTTTCAGTTTCGCTACTGCATCTTTTGCCAGAAGCTACTCACGAGATGGGCGACAATGCTTTTGTGATTGTCATGGCTGCTTTTCTGGGGAGCTTTGTTTTTGAACATTTTGTGGCTCACCTTCACCACCATAGTGAGCGAGGCAGGACGAGCCTCAAGTCTGCAGCCCCATTGGTCATTTTTGGTGACACAGTTCACAATTTTATTGATGGCGTGGCGATTGCTTCCGCTTTTTTGGTTGAGCCCACATTTGGTTTAATTGTTGCCCTGGCAACATTTTTGCACGAAACTCCACATGAGATTGGGGATTTTGGGATTTTAGTTTCCGCCGGGTGGAGTAGAGTGAGAGCTTTCTGGACCAACTTTTTCTCGGCTCTGGCCACTTTCCCCGGGGCCTTAGTGACACTTTTTTTGATTGGTGAGCGGGGAGAAGCCGCAGTAGCTCCACTTCTGGCCATCTCAGCAGGGATCTTTTTGTATTTGGGAGCCTCAGACTTCTTGCCCGAAATTCATGACCACGATACCAGTCATAAAATTGAATGGCAATCCCTGGTTTTTCTATTCCTAGGGGTAGTTGTCATGTATGGCTTGAAGTTTGTAGTTCCTGAGCATTAAAAATGAATTTAAAAAATTTGAAGAATTGGGAGTTATATGACAATGATTCTAAAATCAAAAAAGAATTTGAGTTTGAAGATTTCTCCCACGCCGTTGCCTTTATCAACAAAGTAGCGGATTTGGCCGAAGAAGAAGATCACCACCCCAACATTTATCTTTATGACTACAAGAAAGTACGCATAGAACTCTGGACCCACAAAATTAGAGGATTACACAAAAATGATTTCATTCTGGCAGCAAAAATCGATGAAATCTGAGTGAAAAAGAAACTAGCAAAAGCTGCTTTTAAACTTGCGAAGTCTCCTGTTGGAGATTTGATTATTGGACTGGCTTTTGGAAAATTCAGTAGGGCCTTACCTGTTAAGAGATTAAAAGAAACTGATAAGGTGATTGCTTTTTGGCACCCAAAACCTTTTTGGGAAAAACACATCTTGATTGTTCCTAAGAAAGCTATCAAAAAGATTACAGAAATAAATAAAAGCGATTTGGAATATGTTGATGAGGCGTTTATGGTTACAAAAGAATTGGTGGGGGAATTGGGTTGGGAAAAGAGGGGTTACACTTTATTGATTAACGGTGGGAAAAGGCAGGAAGTAAACCAGCTTCATTTTCACCTAGCCAGTGGGAGGAAAATAAAGTCTGGAAGTGGTATTGAAAAGATGGTTATGGCGGATATATACTGAAATTATGGATGAAGTGATGAAAATGCTGCGCGCGGTTATTAATGGCCAGAGCTCCATGAAGCAGGAACTGTTAGGAAAGATCAATGGAGTAGATAAAAAAGTTGATAAGCTTGCAGGTGAAGTAAAAGAAGGTTTTAAAAAGGTGAATAAGAGGATTGATAAGCTTGGTGCTCAACTTGCTTACCTGGACGATGATGCTCCTACCAGAGAAGAGCATGAGGAGTTAGAAGAGAGAGTAACTAAAGTGGAGCACAGGATAGCTTCTATATGAATTGGAGAAAATTTTAGGATTTTGCCGCCTCGTAATAAACTCCGCGGGTGGCACCGCGTTTTCTAATTAAGCCCTGGTTGGCGAGCCTTTACTGAATTTTTACCAAATATTGCCTAATATTACCTAATGTTGCCAGATATTACCAGATGTTTCCAAATGGTGTAAAATTGGATCTATGAAAATTGTTGATTTGTCTCAATCACTTTATAGTGGAATGGATGTTTATCCTGGGGATCCTGAGGTAAAAATAGAGCAGGTTCACAGCCTTGATAAAGAAGGTTGGAGGCTTAGATATCTTCAGTTTTCCACTCACATTGGCACCCACGCAGACGCCTTTTCCCACATGGACAAAAGTGGCGCGACAATTGATAAAATGTCAATCGATAAGTTTATAGGCAAAACAGTTTTAGTTTACCCGGTTGAGACTTTTCCTAAAGGGGTTGGCCTTGCCTTTCGAAGCGGTATGTTGGGGCTCGATATTTTCCAAAAGATAATAGACGCAAAACCGCTATTTGTTGTAGCTGGGGACAAATCCGACTTTGAGCTTGAGCTGGAAAGAAAACTTTTGCAGGCGGGAATTCTTACAATGGCCGGATTAATAAACATGGAAAAGTTACCAAGAGGTAAACCTTTCATGTTTTATGGAGTTCCTCTTAAAATAAAGGACGGAGATGGATCTCCAATACGGGCATTTGCGGTATTAGATTAATTTTTTAGCTTCTTAATTAACTTGGTGGTTGTAGTTAGATATTTGGATAATGTATATTGGTTATATATGGACCAAGTGATGAAAATGCTGCGGGCGGTCATTAATGGCCAAAGCTCCATGAAACAGGAACTGTTGGGAGAAATTGGTAAAGTGCGTAAAGATGTGGCAGACCACCGAAAAGAAACGGAGCTGGGTTTTAAACAGGTGAATAAGAGGATTGATAAATTAGGTTCGGATCTAGCATATCTTGAAGACGACGCTCCTACCAGGGAGGAGCACGATCAGCTAGATAAAAGAGTTACCAAACTCGAACACCAATTCGCTTCAGCCTAAATTTTTGCTATACTATGGCTAAATAATATGGAGATGAAAGGGAAAGTTGCCTTGGTCACGGGTGCATCAAGTGGAATTGGGCAGGCGGTTGCCGTTGCGTTATCCAAAGAAGGCTGCAAAGTTGTTTTCACTTATAACTCCAATGAAAAAGGCGCCAAGGAGACGCTGGAGGAAATCGGTAAAAATGGAGCTATGTTCAAAGTTGATATGCATAATGAGACGGAGATCGAAAAATTATTTTCTTTTATCAAAGCAAAATTTAGAAAATTAGATGTTTTGGTAAATAACGCCGGCATAAATAGACCCAGGGGCTTATTTGAAACAAATGACTGGAAGGAAATCTTTCAAGTAGATTTGTTCTCAGTCGTTTTTTGTACTGGTAAAGCCGTGAAGTTAATGGAGGGTGTTGGAAAGATACTTAATATTACTTCAGTCTATGCAGACGGCAAAGTTTGCTACAAGGGAATTGCCCCCTACGGTGCAGCAAAGGCCGCCTTGAACCATTATACCCAAACGTTGGCGAAGAATTTAGCCCCCAAGATATTAGTGAATGCAATTGCCCCAGGTTACGTCAGAACTCCTCTTTGGGGTGAGAAAACTGAAAAGGAATTTGAAGAGAGTGGGAAAGAGCAACTAATTGAAAGAATGATTGATCCCGCAGAGATTGCCCAGATGGCCGTTGCCGTTATTAAAAACGATGCAATGACTGGTGAAATCGTCTTTGTGGATGGAGGAATATCTTTGAAAACGGTATGAGGAGTAAAGGATTCGCTTTAAAAGTAGTAAAATAGCTCCATGAGTCTTTCTGTCGGCACAATCAACGGAAAAACCAATATTTATCTTTCCATTTTAGCTTCCACCCTCCAAGCCCTAGGAAAGAAGAAGAAATGATTATTAATTGGTCCGAATTCTTGCAGAAAGTTGAAAAGATAAGCTGTTTGTGGGTAGGTGAAACTCACGGAATAGCAAAAAATTACAAAGCTTATAAATTGCTAATTGGAAAATTAATGCCACTTGGATTTAACACAATCGCTTTGGAAATGCCTGAGGATTTGGAAAATTTCTCACGGAAGAATTTTTTGAAGTATGCACATTACTTTGACGGAAGATTTAGTAAAGAATCGCTTAATTTTTTTGAATGGCTGGAAAACCTAGAAGGGATCAGGATTCTATGTTTTGATGTTCGAACACCGAAGGCTACGCAGCAAGAGGATGAAGAGCAAATGGCTCGTAATTTGCTCTCCAAAATAGGGAAGAAAGAGAAAGTTTTGGTATTAAGCGGTAGTTTCCATTCCGGGACGGACAAGCAACAGACGGTATTACCGATGGCAGGAATTGTAAAAGAAAAGATTGAAGAAAACTTAGTGGCAATGGAATTTAAATACCAAAAAGGCCACTTCTACAATTTTGGGATGCGAAAATTTACCAAAAAGTTTCACCATTTTGATAGCAAAAATTTGTCTTTTGGAAAAATTACTTTAGACCAGAATGGGGATACGAAGTATTTCTTTCATTGTTCTAGGTCTGTCCCCGTGACGCTTTTGAAAGAAACAATTAAAAAACGATTGAAGGATTTGTTCGAACAGGACCAGGAAGATAGAAAGAATTGGAAATGGGATAACCCAATATTTTTGAAAGAAGTGAGGAAAAAAGATAAAGATAAGCGCACTGAGGTTGAATGGTTATTAGCACAAGCAAAAGAGCTTGATGGTGAAAATTATTACCATGCGGCTATGATTTATCAGCACGGAGATGCTACTAGCGATTACAAGAGAGCACATCTGTTGGCCAAGAAGGCAGTGGACAAAGGATATGATCCAGCTAAATGGCTATATGCGGCATCGCTTGATAGGTACCTAGTTAGCCGAGGAAAATTACAGAAATATGGTACTCAGTACCATAGAAATAAAAATGGAAAGTATGAGTTACCTTCAGTAGACTCGACTGTAACTGACATGAGTAGAAAAGAATTAAGTGTTCCGACTATTAATGAAATGAAACAACGGATTAAAGATTTGAACAAAAGCAACTAACGAAATGCTAAAATACGCTCATGAGCCTTTCTGTTGGGATAGTAATTACACTATTCCACAATTTGAATTTAGGTTTAGTTTTAAACTTCCACCACCAAGAAAGGCTAGGTTGATACTACAAAGAGATGAATCAGGAAGAATAATAAGATCTGCAGTTGTTTGATTTGGTAGAAACTGGCCATTTAAGATATAATGTGATATATTAGCCAGTAACTATGGCTGGAACAGAGAGAGATACAAATGAGGAGATGAGCAAAACCAAAGAAAAGCTAGGTTACGGAATCGAATATTTTACAGGCATTAGACCATCTGGAGATTTGACGGTTGCGAACTTCTTGGGGGCTGTTAGGCCGCTTCTTGATCTTCAACGGGAGCATAAAACCATGGTCTTTGTTGCGGATATCCACGCCTTGACAGATAATGAGTACGATACAGTTAGACACTTCACACCAGAAGTTGTGGCAGATTATCTGGCGTTAGGTTTAGATCCTTCTAAAGTAGATATCTTTGTACAATCAGAATTACTGGGGGAGGTTTCAACACTAACCTTGCTTTTAATGCGCCACATGACTGTTTCACAGGCAATGCGTGTGCCTGCATTGAAGGACAAATTAAAAGATCATGATCATCCAGAGAGAGCAAATCTTCTTTTGACATGTTACCCAATTATGATGGCAGCAGATATTCTCTTGCAACAAGCTTCGGTAATTCCTGTTGGGGAGGATCAAGTTTCTCATATGGAAGTAACGCGCAATCTAGCCAGCAGTTTCAATCAGACATATGGTCAAACCGATACATTTGTAGTCCCAAAGACTTATGCAGTTAAAGCTCTTAGAATTAAATCGTTAAATGGTGTAGGTAAGATGAGTAAGTCTCAACCTGAAGGAGCAATATTTCTTACGGATGAACCAAGTATTGCAGCAAAAAAAATCAAGCGAGCAGTTACTGGAATGGCAGGAGAAATGAATGAAATAATAGCAAGCCATATTGAATTAGCAAAAGGGCTAAATTTTGACCCAGAAAGAGCGAGGGTGTTAGACGAGATTATAGCTGCTCATATGTCAGGCACTGCCGTTATGGGAGATTTTAAAAAGCTGATGACGGATATTGTTGTAGAATTTTTGGAGAATTTCCAAAAAAGACGAAAAGAAATTACACAAGACCCAAGCTATATCCCTTCTGTGCTAGCTAAGGGCAGAGAAGTGGCGAAGCAAAATGCCACCAAAACACTAGAGTCAGTTTTTGTGTCCCTGTCCTCACGAAAACGTCAATAACTACCCCAAAATAAGGAAAATGGAAAGAAGAGATCAAATAACGTTTGATGCAGTTCGTATTTCAACAAAAGCAATGAACGCTCTTTTCGAAAATAAATTTAATTCAGAGTTGATATTAATTTCTCCTCCAGGTAGCTCTGGAGCAAGGGTTTCGATATTTAAATCCGCTGATACAGAATTTCTCTATGCAGTTAAATGCGCTAGAGACACAAGAATCTCGTTATCAGACGAAGTTAGAAAAAGAGATATTTTAGCAAAATATATACCTAGTCATTTACCGGAGATTCTATGGACGGGGGATGTAGAAGGTTTCGAAACAATTATTTCAGAATGTAACGGTGTGCATACTCTACACAATCTAATTATAAACGGAGATCTTCCACACGATCAGTTACTTTCTATTTGGGAGGATGCAGTTAGCTCTTTTATTACTGTGTGGAAAAATTCTAAAACTTTTCCTTTTAACAAAGATCTTTGTCCGAGAGACTTCTCTAAACGCATAGAAAGGATAGCAAAGGGACTTTATGAGAAAACTATAATGGATGTGAAACTTTCTAACATTTGGGATAAGAATATATATGTGAACGGAGAAGAATATCCATCCATAGCGCAAATGCTTGAGAACATTTCAAATATTGGGACTCCTTCTTTTGGTGTTACTTGTCATGGTGATCCGCAACCAAGCAACATAATTGTTGGTAGAGAGGCTAACAAGAGTTGGTATTGTGTGGATTGGGAGTGGTCAGGGCCCAACCATGATTGGCGAATGATGGCCAGTCATCTCTATGGTTGGTGGTTTACTCGTTGCATCACATTAAAAGAGAGACCGTTGATTAGTGTTACAAACAGAGGAGTAGAACTAAATTATCATGCCTTTTTACCGAATCATTTCCAAAGTTATCCACAGTCAGCATTTCAACTTTTAGAGAAAACATTTGGTGAAAATTTAGATGAAGGTGCAAGACGAGATATAAATAAATATTTAGCCGCTCTATACTTAGGAGATTTAAGATTTTTGGGTATATGGAATCGTGAAGTTTTTGCTGTTCCGCTATTGGCACAGGGGGTGATCACGGCAAATAGATCTGTATCTAACTTAGATAATAGCGTCTTTGATTTTTCAATATAGAAATGTACAAAGAATTTATTTCACCAACTAGTTACGAATTTATTTCACGATCGGTGAGTAAAATTTCTCTGGAAAGGCATTTTGAACAAGAAGAGAGAGGCTTCTGGGTTTGTTATGGAAGTTTTGTATTAAATTTACAAAATGAAAAAAGTGATTTGGATTTGCTCTATGTTTGCGATAATATCGATTCTGTGGGTAGGATACAATCTGAGTTTGAGGGACATCCTGTCACGTTGTATATCTTGAGTAGAAAGGAGTTTATTGCCGACGGTGAAGCGAAAAAATACGGAGGCTATTTTAGCGGTAAAGTACTTAATCCACATATCGTAATTTCGAAAAACGATGCCGATCAAGATCTTATTTTCAGGGTCGCGTGTGAATTTATTGCGGATTTCGCATCTAGCATTGGTAAACAAAGGGGAGCTAAATTATCCACCTCAGCAAATTTGGTAGCAGACACAATATTAGCCCGTTTTCATATCTGTCCATGGTATGCAAACTATTTCATGCGTTATTTTAATCATCCCAGGTTTTCTGATTTGTGGAGACGGATGGAGGAGACGATACCACAAACATTAATTGCCACAAAACGAGTATCTTCTCATGGAAACGGTTATAGTTATCTCAACACCCCAGGTGATGATGAACTCCATTTGATTCTAATTAAATCCATAGCTAGGTTTTGGTCTACTGGAAGTTATCTTCATAACTCTCCATATTTTTTGGACACATATATCCAAAAATCTGATCAGTATTGTAAAGACCCAAAGGCGTTGGCAGAGATGAAATTGTTTGTAAAGAAAATGGCTGGATTGGGGGCTAATAAATAAATCTTATGTCAGTAGAAAATTGGTCTATACAAGTTGCGAGACAAACATCAGAGCTAGAAAAGGTCAAAACATCTCAGTTTGGATTAGTGCCTCTTTGTGACGAGTTGGATAGACAAGATGAATTTGGTGAACTTCGTGAAGATTTTTTGAAGTTGGGAGTGTGGACTCTGCAGAATCCAGGACCAATTTTCAGGGCCATAATGGGTGAGAAGAAATTTTCAATTCTTGTCGGGATGAGACCAACACAGAGACATCATCTGGGCCACCTTACCACTATGAAGGAATTGTCGTGGCTTCAGAGCAAAGGAGGAACCCCGATTTTTGTATTTGCTAGCCACGAATCAGGAAAAGCTATTAACCGAGAGGAACTTAAAGAAAATATGTCAGTTTTTTCTAGGTTTTATGCACATTTTACTCAATCCACGCTTCCTGCAAAATCTACGTTCTTGTCAGATAAGGCCGATGATGGGCTTCGCCTATTAGAGGATCGAGTTTCAGAACAGATAAAGTTAAATAAACTACTCCAGCTATATGGATGGAATAATGAAATTTCTGTGTCGCAGATTCGTATTGTTTCAATGATGGTTGCAACGTTTTTATACCCGTCAATTCTTCATCCTGAGCAGCCGACGATAGTACTATCCGATATTAATCAGATTACGCATGCGGAAATGACAAAAATTATTGCTCGTAAATTAGAATTACAAATGCCCACCTTTTCTTATCGAATGTTGCTTCCAAGCCTAGAAGGACCAGAAAAACGTATGTCAATTAAAGATCCAAACTCTACGGTTTTTTTGAGCGACGACTCGGACCAGGTTTCTAGAAAAATGAGCAGGGCTTTTTCTGGGGGAAGAAAGACCATTGAAGAGCAACGTGTTTTGGGAGGCGAGCCGTTGAGGTGCTCTTTTTTCAAGATTGCAAATACGTTAATAGATTACAACGAGGCAACAGATATGTATACCAATTGTGTTTCGGGATCAGCAACTTGCCGTGAATGTAAGTTAAAACATTTACCAGAAATTACAAAAAAGTTCTCCGAATCTAAAAAATGATATAGTGGGATAGTGTAATGAGTAACTTAAAAGTTGGGACTGGCAAGACCAAAACCTACAATTTGCACCATTTAGCTTCAAACTATACTTACCTCCACTTAGAAAAGCGCGACTGATAATTGAAAGAAATAAGTTAGGACAAATAATCAAAGCAAGGTCGCCGTACGTTAAAACTCATCATTTGAAAATTTGAAGGTGACCCACCCCACCCAAATTTTTAGGATTCCATTGCCTATTTAATGTCTTAAAAGTCCGCGATGTAAAAAATTAAAAATTCGAGGTAGAGGTACTTGAACTTCAGTGAGATAATATCGGTATGAGAACAGAAGACCTTGAAATTGTACTGGATGGGGGAACTGAGACTCAATCCTTAGATTTTAAAAAATCCTGTCCATGGAGTATGAACACTTTTGCAAAAGATATACTTGCAATGGCTAATGTCCAAGGTGGAGGAACTATAGTGATAGGGGTAGTGGAAGAAAAAGATGGAAGTTATACGCGTCAGGGAATTTTTGAAGAACATAAAAAAACATACACCACTGATGGCATTATGGATGACATGTCTAAATTCGCGGACCCTTATGTCCAAGTATCAGTTAAACCGCTGAAAGATAAAAAGGGGGTGGAGTATGCGATTCTCACAATAGAACCCTTTAGAGATATTCCTGTGATTTGCAAAAAGGATAGTGATGATACTAAGCGGGGTTGCATTTACTACAGAAACAGGGATGGAAGACCTAACAGCGCTGTAATCTCAAACTCATTTGATATGAGAGACCTAATCGAAAGAGCAGTTGTACAGTCGGCAAAACGAGCTAAAGATATCGGGTTTGTTTTACCTTCATCTGATGATGCTAAACTTATGATGAAAGCAATAGAAGAGAGGCTAAAAAGAGAAAGGGGCGACTTATGACAAGCAAGCAGATACTTGAAAAGATAAAAAGCAAAGGTTACTGGAGGATATTATTCGAACCATTGGGTGATAGTACAATAAAGCCTCTCTCAAGGTGCAGGGATTTAGTGGTGAACAACTCTGTTGAACTTAGAGGGTGGGACTACCCCCATATACCGAAAAGAAAAGGTGAAGATACTGCACTTGAGCCAGGAGATAGCTTCTGGCAGGCGTGGTTAGACTGGACCGATTACGCACATTATGAATTCTGGCGGTTTTATCAAAGCGGTCAATTTATACACTACTTAGCAATTCCACAGGACTGGAAAGAAGGAGTTGTATATAAAAACTTGTGGGAAAACGACAGGTCTTTAGAAAGCGGAGAGTTCTTGGGTGTATTAGGTACTGTCTACCTTTTCACAGAGATTTTCTTGTTTGCATCGAAATTAGCTGCGGAGGGGGTTTATAAAGACGGACTTAAGATTACCATATCACTAAACAATACAGAAAATAGAAAACTTTTTGTAGACAGTCATGGAAGGACCCCCTTCTTTTCTGAAAAAAAGACGGCTGCTGAGAAAATTGAATACTCTGAAATTTACTCAAATGAAGATTTGATAGCTAAATCAAAGCAATTTGCTCGGGATTTTATACTTTACTTCTTTGAACGATTTGATTGGCAACCAAACCCAGAAATGATTGAAGGCGACCAGGACAAGTTATTAAATAGGCAAATCTGAAGAGACACCTCTTAGTTTCAAGACAACTTTGGCAGGATGTTTTAGATTGTGTTCCCAAATTCTGACGACTTTGCAACCTTGTTTTCTTAACTTTAAGAACTTTACACTGTCCCGCTTTATATTGCCTGCTATCTTGTCCGCCCAGTATTTCTTTGGAAGCCTGTCTCTCCATAAACTAAATCTCCACCCGTGCCAGAAGTCGCTATCAATAAATATCAGAAGATTCTTGCCAATTTGGCAGTCGGGCTTGCCGTATATTTTTGGATATTTGGTGTAGGAGATATTATTATCGTCCAGGAGTTTAAAGAATTTTTCTTCTAACTTTGTCCCAGTGCTTTTGATGCGGGACATGTTATAACTTCTTTGTTTCCTGGTAAGGTTATCCATAATCCGCTCATATTTTATCTTGGTTTTACGGAACCCTTTATTTTTTTGAGCAGAGATATAAAATCCTCTGGGTTTTGATTAAGTTGGGTTGGAAGCATGATGTAGTTTTCCCTCCCAAAATCATTATCCATCGCAAAGGGTGAAGGAAGATTCACTCCTTTGTAACTGATTTTTGCGTTAGTGAAATCTTTTTTTGAAACAAAACCTCTAATTTCAAACCAGCCGAGATTTCTCTCAAAATCTAATTCTATTAAACCTAAGCCAGCTTTGATAGCATCATAGAGGAATTTGTCTTCAAGATGCAGTTTCGCCAGAACAAACCAATCTCCCTCCCAGGTTGTTTCAACTTCAGGAACCGCAAGTAAGTTACCAGATGTTGATTTAACAGATAACTTGAGGCCATCAGGTATCTGTACGTCTTTTCCGTTAATAAGACATCTGACAAAATCTCCTTCATCCCTTTTTCTGGTAGTTACTGTTATTAGTGCAAAATCTATAACAAGCTCCAATCCAACTTTTTGGTAGGCGTATTTTGCCAAACCCCATTCAACCAGTTTACCTTTAATCTCGTCTTCAATTTTTCCTGTAAAGTTTCTGTTTGCCCTCATTGCTGCTCTTGCGGGTTTGAGCATTACTTCATCATAACTTTCTACTACTCTCTTAACGTCTTTGTAGGTAATATTTACAGATTGCTGTTTGAGCCTTTGCAGGTATTCAATTGCTTCTTCTTTTTTAACAACAAGCCTCGAACCAAAACCCTTAACTTTTGAAAAGTTGAGCTCTGTTTTTATTTGATGGCTGTTTACTACACCGCTTTTTCTTCTGAAGTCAACCTGTTTTCTCGGCAGAGGATAGCCTTGTTCTTCAAATTCCCTTAATAATTCGTCGATTGTTAAATAATCCGCTTCTATATTTGAAAACGGAGTTACAGTTGTTTTTGAGCTGTTCATAGTTTTAAATGAAATTAAGCTGATTTGTTTCTTCAAAACTTACGTAGTTTAGCACATCTCCAGACAAAGGCTTGAGACTCTTCAAATCAGCTTTTTCAAAGTCTCCAGCAAAAAGTTTCCTTAACTCTTTAGCTACAACCCTGGCACCAGGGGGTGGAACAGCGTTTCCTATTTGTTTCCTTACTTGGGAGATATTTCCTTCGAAGATAAAATCGTCGGGAAAACCAAAAAGTCTAGCTCTTTCTCTGTTTGTTAACGGCCTTGGTTCGATATGATGGTATCCCCAAGTACCGCCCCCGCCCCCCGCTATTATTGTTTTAGATGGTTTATTTGGATGAATTCTTCTGTATACATGGCTAATCATGCCTTTTACGTAATACGGACTGTCTTGGGGAATATCCGTAAAGTTACCTCCTGGAGGAATTAAACTGATAATCTTTATCGTTCTATCGTGTATCTGCATGTGTTCATTGTTGTATGGAACTTTTTCTACTCCCTTTAGAGCTTCGCCTGCTGTTGCGTAATTCCCTTCGTAATGTGTTGGTTTTGGCTTCTTAAATTCGTAGGGTATATCGCTTCTGATTCCAACGATTATTACTCTTTCTCTAATTTGAGGAACTCCGTATTCTGCAAAATTAAAGAGGTTTATATATATGCGATATCCTAGATGGTCAACCTTCTGGAAGTCTTTAACGATTTGTCTTATAGCCATTCCTTTATTCGCTGTTAAGAGACCTTTTACATTTTCAGCCACAAATGCTTTTGGAAGTTTTGTAGCTACAGCTTTTACGAAATATTTGTATAAATTCCCCCTGTCGGTCTCTAAACCGCCTCGTTTCCAAATCATAGAGAAATCTTGGCACGGGAACCCGCCAGTGATTAAATCGCATTTTGGAATATTTTTGAAATTAATATCGGCTATATCACCTTCAACAATATGTGGGCCGAAATTCTTTTTATATGTCTCGCACGCCCAATGTTCAAAATCATTGGCCCAAACTATATCGTAACCTTCTTGAATGAATCCTAAGTCCATGCCTCCGCATCCAGAAAACAAAGAGAGAACTTTTGGTTTTATTTTATTAGAAGTAGCTTGTCCGTTATTCACTGTATTCCCAGTATACTCAAATTAAACTTACCGCGCCATATATCAAACTATATCATTTGTTTGATTCTTTCTTAAATTCCCAGGATAGATATCCCAGATACCGCATAATCCTGGGAAGGATGACTTTGAAGACCAGGTAGATGACTGCAACCAGGATTGCTATAGCAAGCAATGCTACAACCACTCGTATAAGTATATCTATTGGAGTAAAGTTCCGCGCTGAAGCTCCCACGACATAAGTATCTGAGTCTTTAACTATCATTTGTGCCAGGATTTGAGATTTTATTTCCATACTTTCAAAGTTTGTATTTGTTTATCATATGAATGTATTTGGCTATATAACTCATCTGCTTCGTCTCCGAGAGTCTCTAACTTCTTCTTAAAATCTTTAGGTTCGCATAAACCGCGATTTACTACGAAGCAGTCGTTTATTGCCTCATAAGATGCAACTTCGTTTTTCACTAACTCCTTGTGCAATTCATTTGACTGAAAAAGTGTTTTATTTACTGCATTAAGTTTTTGAGCTTTATTCCAGAAGAAAATTGCAATACTTGTGCTGAAAATACCCCAGAGGATTAGCAGAACTGTTATCTGTTGTCTCATCATAGTTGACATATGGCATTTATGCCAAAGACATTATAGTTGCAATTTGGCATAAAGACAATATGCCAGGCAATAAATTAAAAGAAAATGAGGTGAAAAGGGAATTTGGCGCTCGTGTTCGAGCGGTGAGATTGAGATTAAAGAAATCTCAAGAGGACTTAGCCCTAGATATTGGAATGGATTTAACTTCAATCAATGAGATTGAAAATGGACATCGTAATCCGAAGCTCAACACAGTTTTTAAGATTGCTAGCGCGCTTGGAATACCTTCGTCAAAGCTCTTACCCTTCTGATGGCGACGCAATTCGTACCTTTTTCCTTATATAGAAGAAGTTAATATAAATCACATATCTTTTATATTAGATAAATCAACGATGACAGGAAAAGCAAAAGTGAGTAGGTAGGGTTGTAATTGTCTTTGAGTACCTCTAATATTTTTTTTCTTACGTTTAACAGCTCACACTTTGTAACAAATTTCATTTTTTCCCGTTATATCGGAACAATCTTGACATCGGAATAATAATATTATAGAGTGTAGATGGTAGTACACAGCTGTAAGCTGCTGAACACCACGTTCTTTTGTGGAATGTGGAGGAGTAAACGAATGGTTTATTCAAGTTCAGCAATATGCAAAAGCAAAACAGCAACCACTACTTCAAATCTTCAGACTTATCTCTAGTTTCTGCAATTCTTTCTACCCAAAAAGCTGAACTTGTATCAGTTGAACCTCTTACCCCATACAAATTCGAGTTTCACCTTCAACCTGCTTACATTTGTTATGACCTAGAGCGCTTGTATATTAATGGGAAATTGATGGTGTCAGCTAAGTCGATTGCTGATAATGTTCGTCTTCTTAAAAGCTTGATAAAGCAATCTTCAAACACAAGGAGCAATACTCAATATGGCAATGATACATCATAGAAAATTGATTGATGATTATGGATGGAGCAAGTTGACCCCTTCCGCGCGGGTTTTATTCCTAATCATTACAGCATTCTGTAATTTTAGTGGTTTTGGAAAGCATAGTTGGTGGTGGTTGAAGAAGTATGCGGGTATTAAAAGTAATTCGACTTTTAAGAAAGCCAGAGATGAATTGCTAGTTGCAGGATTGCTTAAGTTTGAAAAGAACTTTCAGTTGTATGAGCATGAGGGGAGAAAATTACCTAAAGCTATAACATCTTACCAAGTTACAGAAAGTGTAATTTGGAAGAATAGGCCTATAGATGGGGGCAAATATACTCAAGTTGACTCTCTCCATAGTGCGCGAAATGTAACTACGTTATCTGGACATGAAGAAGAAACTATTCAAGAAGAAAATAGAGAAGAAAATAATAAACAGCCTTCGGCTGTAAATATCACCTATAAGGAAAAGACAGGGAGAGGTGGTAGCCCAATCGCTATTAGTGAAATCCTTAGAGGGGAATTTGACCGATTAGGCGAACTCTTGCCCCTAAGCTTGGATAATACCCCTAAGTATAAATGGCAAGTTCACGCTCAAAGAACGGCGGAGTATCTGAACATCAACATTAAAAGAGATAGAGAGTGGTATGGTCTTTTCAAGAAAGCCTATCAGGTAGGGAAGGAGGGCTTGTTGGACAAGGCAACTACGTTTTGTTTTGACTATGAAGGAGCCAAAGACAAGAAGAAATTATTCTTTTGGGAATTCCATAGATTATTGAAAGGGGAATGAATGGCAACTTACAAGAAAAATATAGCGATAACATACAAACACGAGCAGTCAGATGAGGCTGAATTGTTGCTTGACGAAACCTTCGACTCAATATTTGAGTGGTTAATAGGCGAACAAAAGCAATTGAGGAGATATTTTCAGTCCAAAAAATTCAAGATGCTAGTTAAAAGACTTAAGAAGCAGGAAAGTATTCTGGCTGATTATCTTTCTATCCATTGACATTTATGATTACTTAGTATAATTTATAATTACTTAAGAAATATGGACAAATTCTTTACCGTCGAACAGGTGGCCAAGAAACTTCAAATTCATTGGCAAACAGTACTTACCTATATTAAATCGGGTAAGTTGAAAGCTTTGAAATTAGGTCGGGGTTATCGCATTGACCCTAAGGATTTAGAAAATTTTATCGAGAGTAATAAAACCAAAAAGCAATAAGTATGGAAGAAATTAAAAAAGTGGCTGCCTATTGTCGTGTGTCTACCGATAGGCAAAAAGAAGAACAAACCATTGAAGTACAAAAAAGATTTATTCGTGAATGGGCTGAGAAAAATAATGCAGTTATTACTGATTGGTATTTAGATGATGGATGGAGCGGGGACTTAATAGCCAGACCAGAACTAGATAGATTAAGAGAAGATGTCAATAAAGGTATTTGGGAAGCGATAGTATTTATTGATAGAGATAGGTTAGCAAGAAATTTACCATATCAAGAATATGTTATTAAGGAACTTCTAGAGAAAGATATAAAGCCAATTTTTATTAACAACCCCCTTGCGGATGACGCACAAACAAGGGTATTGCAACAATTTTATGGCATTGTGGCTGAAATGGAGAGAATCAATATTGCAGAAAGAATGAGGAAGGGTAAGATACACAAAGCGAAAAGTGGCAAACTAGTTGGTCATACCGCCCCCTATGGTTATCGGTATATTCCCAAAGTGGGGGAAATAGAAGGCCACTTTGAAGTTTATGAACCCGAAGCAGAAATTGTAAGGATGATATTTCATTGGGTTGCGGATGAGGGATATTCAATGCGGGGAGTTGTGCGTGAACTATATAAAAGGAAAATACCCAGCGCTAAGGGGAAAACGAGATGGGTTAAGAGTTCAGTTGAAAGATTGCTTAATCGTGAGGATTATATTGGTACAAGCTATTACAACAGGCGTATGGCGGTAGTTCCTAAACACCCCCAAAAAGTGAATGGTTATAAAAAAATCAAAAAAAGTAGTAGGAAATTACGCCCGAAAGAAGAGTGGATAGCAATTCCTGTACTTGCAATTATTGATAAGGAGCTTTTTGAAAAAACACACAAAAGATTACAAGAGAATCAGATTTATAACTGGCGAAACAAGAAGTATGACTACCTTTTGGTTAATAAAATTTTTTGTAATTGTGGGTACAGAAGAATCGGGGATGGTGTAAAAGACCACCATTATTATCGTTGCACTCAAAAGATATATAAGTTTCCATACACTGACAAGTGTATATATAAAAGTGGGGTAAATGCCGAAATACTAGATACAGTGGTGTGGAACAAATTGGTTTCCTTAATTGCCGAAAAGCAGTTAATAAAGCAGCAGGCAGAGAGATGGAAAGCTAAATTGGATAAAACGACTACCAAGTCGTTTGGGTCTCAAGACAGGCTTAAAATAGCCTTAGAAAAGCTAGGAGATGAGGAAAAAAGACTACTTCAGGCATATACAACAAACTTAATTAACTTTGAAGGATTCAAAAAGTCAGCAGAGGAGATTAAAGCTAAAAAAGAACTTCTACAGTCTGAAATAATAAAACTCGAATCTCGTATTCCAGATGAAGAAGTTAGCCTCGATAGTTTTGAAGATATTTGTGAATCTATGTTCTACGCACTAAAATATGCTGATGCTGCAAAAAAGCGGGAATATATCAAAAACCTTATTGTTTCTATTTATGTCGGAGAAAGGAGGAAGGCACTAGTTAATGGGCGGATTCCGCTCATAGCTCAAGGCCAAAATATCCAAGATGTCCTTATCAGTCGGGATTGTGGGGTTAGCTAATGTAGGGAAGAGTACGCTTTTTAATGCTTTGGTTAAGCGCCAACAGGCGTATGTGGCTAATTTTCCCTTTGCGACTATTGAACCTAACGTTGGGGTGGTACCTGTGCCGGATGAAAGGTTGGAAAAATTAGCTGAGATTTACCGCGCGCCGATTGTTCCAGCCACAGTTACTTTTGTTGATATTGCCGGCCTAATTGCCGGGGCCCATAAAGGTGAAGGGTTAGGTAACAAATTCCTGGCCCACATCCGCGAAGTTGATGTCATTTGCCATGTCGTCCGAGCTTTCCGGGATCCAGATATCATTAAACAAGGTGTGGTTGATCCAAAATCCGATTTTGAAACGGTTAAAACCGAACTTGGATTGGCCGATCTGGAGCACCCTAACGCGCCGCCTTTGGCCCAAAAACCGATTCTTGTCGCGCTTAATGTTGATGAAGAAGACCTAAAAAAGACAGAGCTAGAGACAGAGTACGGTGAACTTTTAGGAGTTGATCCTGATCAGGTGGTGGTAATTTGCGCCAAAACCGAAAGTGAGCTAGCTAGTTTGAGTGAAGCTGACCAGAAGGAATATTTAGCTGATTTGGGGGTTAGTCAATCGGGCCTGGAAAAGCTAATTCAAAAAGCTTATAAAACCCTGAATTTGATTTCTTTTTTAACGGCTGGAGAAAAGGAAGTCAGGGCCTGGACTCTCAAACGCGGTGAAACCGCGCTCACCGCCGCCGGCGTGATTCATACCGACTTTATGCAACACTTTATCAAAGCCGACGTCTGTGATTATGCTGATTTTGTTGCTCTTGGAGGATGGAAGATGGCCCGTGATAAAGGTAAGGTTCGGTCTGAGGGAAGGGATTATGTTGTGCGAGATGGTGATGTTATAGAATTTAAAGTGGGCGTTTGATATACTACGAAAGTTATGCGCAAGTATGAGCTAGCGGTCGTTCTTGACAGTGAAGCCTCGGCCGCTAAGAAAAAGGCCGTGGTTGAAACTGTTGAAAAGCTTGTTGGGACCTTTAAGGGAAAATTAGACAAGCTTGAAGAGTGGAAAAAACGCGAGTCTGGAATTCATCTTTTTTTTCCGCTGGAATTGGAACCCGATGCAGCCAAGCATTTAGACGCCAAATTAAGACTTGAAAAAAATATTTTAAAATATTTGTTAATTAGAAATGGCTAAAAGCTTAAATAAAGTACAGCTTATAGGAAACCTGACCCGAGATCCGGAACTGCGCTACACCCCCCAAGGGACGGCCGTGACCAGCTTTTCAATTGCGACCAACCGGCGTTGGAAGACGGATGCGGGTGAATGGCGTGACGAAGCCGATTTTCACCGCATTGTGGCTTGGGACAAGCTGGCTGAGATTTGTGCCAATTATCTTAAAAAAGGTTCAAAAACCTACGTTGAAGGTCGACTCCAGAGTCGAAACTGGGAAACCCAGGACGGCCAAAAAAGAAATACCACTGAAGTAGTTATCTCAGATATGATTATGTTGGATAGTCGGGGAGCGGCAATGCCGACCGAGGAATTTGACGTTCCGGAAGATTTTGCCGCGCCCGCAGAGGAGAAACCAAAGAAGGCTGCTAAGAAAAAAGATGAAAAAGAAGACATCCCGTTCTGATACCAGGCCCACTGGGCCAGTTGTCAAAAAATCCTGTTGGTTTTGTGACAACAAGAAAATTCCTAATTACAAGGAGTACGCTGACCTTGAGCGTTTTGTAACCACCCGAGGTAAGATTGTGGGCAGAAAGCGCTCCGGCTTGTGTGCCAGACACCAAAGAAGCCTGGCGCGTGAAGTGAAGCGAGCACGGCACATCGGGCTCATTGCTTTTTCTCAATAGACTATGAAATTCCCTCTGCCCAAAGTGGGCCTAAAACAGATTAGAAAATTTTTGGCCATTTTTCTGGCAGTAGGTTTGGTGTTTGCAGCCGGATACTTCGCGGGAACAAGCAACATCGCCTTAAAGCTTCAAGGCAAACCCAAGGTTACAATTACGAGAACACTTCCGGCAGGGCACGAAGATTTGGATTTTTCCCTTTTTTGGGCAGTGTGGGATAGGCTAAGCCAGAGTTATTTTGACAAAACCAAGCTTGACCCGGCCAAGATGGTCTACGGAGCCATTTCCGGAATGGTCGCGGCGGTGGGTGACCCATACACCGTTTTTCTGCCACCCGAGGAAAATAAACTAACTCAAGAGGATTTAGAGGGCAACTTTGACGGAGTGGGAATTCAGATTGGTTTTAAGGGTACCCAGCTGGCTGTCATTGCGCCTTTGCCGGGAACTCCGGCGGAGACTGCGGGTGTCAAGGCGGGGGATTTTATTATTGAGATAAGGGATGAAAAAAGGGAAATTGACATGGGTACGGTTGGCATTACTCTGCCTGAGGCAGTCAAAGCCATTCGCGGGCCAGCCGGCACGAGCGTGATGCTGATCCTTTTGCGCGAAGGGGTAGATGAGCCGATTGAGGTGGAAATTAGAAGAGCAAGCATTGACGTTCCCAGCGTGATTGTTACTTATGTCGGAGACAACCAGGACATAGCTCAGATCAAACTTTTGAAATTTGGGGGCAGCACGAACGGGGAGTGGGATAAGGTCGTCCGCGATATTGTGAAAAATCCCAAAGTTAAGGGTATTATCGTTGACGTTCGCAACAATCCCGGCGGCTTCTTGCAAAGCTCAGTTGATATTGCCGGTGAATTCGTCGAGACTGGTAAAACAGTGGTTATTCAGGAAATGACAAGCGGGAGCCGCGAGGAGTTCACAGCCACAGGTCTGGCGCGGCTTAAAAGTTATCCGACCGTGGTTTTAGTGAATCAGGGTTCAGCCTCAGCCAGTGAGATTTTGGCTGGGGCACTTCGCGACATTCGAGGCCTAAAGTTAGTTGGTGAAACGACTTTTGGCAAAGGGACAATTCAGGAGCCACAAGATCTGGATGGCGGGGCAGGAATTCATATCACTGTAGCCAAATGGCTAACCCCCAAGGGCACCTGGGTTAATGATATTGGCCTTGAGCCGGATATTAAAATAGAAGATAATCCTGATACGGCCGAAGATGAGCAACTTCAAACTGCCATTGACCAATTTTAGACGCTATTTAATCGGTTCTGCCGTAACAATCTTTTTGTTAGCGGTTGCTACCTCCGGTGCGGTCGTGGACCGGCTTTTTGGTCTAAAGTTTCTTGATTATTTAATTCCCAACCAAACTCAGGAGGTTAATCAAAGAATTGTTAAAGAGGAGTCGGCGGTAGTTGATGTGGTGGAAGCGGTTAGTCCCTCAGTCGTTACTGTTTCGATTGAAACGCCCGCGAGGCGGATTTTGGAATTTAGCCCTTTTGGGGGACTTCAATCTAGAATTGAGGGCGGTAGCCCCCAAGACATCGGCACAGGCTTTGTTGTTGACGTGGGGCTCGTTGTAACCAATAAGCACGTAGTTTCTACGACCGGTGCTTCCTATAAGGTTGTTGACAAAGAGGGTAGGGAATATCCAGTTGAGCAAATCAACCGTGATCCGGCTAACGACATTGCGATTTTGCAAATAAATGCTGATTTACCCGCGTTGGAATTGGGTGATAGCAGTAATCTCAAAGTGGGGCAGTTTGTGATTGCCATTGGTACGGCTTTGGGTGAATTTCGTGAGACGGTCACGACCGGGGTCATCTCCGGTTTGGGTCGGGGGATTACGGCGGGTAGCCCCTTTGAGGGTTACGTCGAACGCCTGGATGATGTGATTCAAACTGACGCGGCCATCAACCCAGGTAACTCTGGTGGCCCCTTGATAAACTCGGCTGGGCAGGTGATTGGCGTCAATGTCGCGGTTGCCGGCGAAGCGGAAAACATCGGTTTTGCCATCCCAATCAATCTGGTTCAGCAGCGCCTAACCGAATTTAAGACTACTGGTAAATTTGAACCCCGGGCCTTTCTGGGTGTTTCTTATCAGTTGATCAGCCAGCAATCGGCTCTTCTCAATAACGTGCCTCAAGGGGCGTATGTGGTTGAGGTGGCGGCCGACTCGGCCGCAGCCAAGGCGGGGATTGCCGCCGGGGATATTATTACCAAGTTTTCTGGGCTTGAAATTCACGAGGGTTCGGATCTTTCCGACGCCATTACTGCAAAAAAAGTTGGTGACGAAGTAGAAGTTGAGATATTCCGCGACGGGAAAAACACCACAATCAAAGTTACTTTAGCTGCCTCTCCGGAATAGTTAATTTGTTTCCTGAAGTTTTAGTAGGTATTGGGTTGGGGTTTGGGCTTTGCAAATAATGTTTTTTTTGGGGGGGGGGAGTCTCCTGTTCCAAGTTAAAAGTGTGGCTTGATTTATTTTTGCGGTCAAAGCAATGATGAAATCAGAAGTTTTCAAATTCTGGAGTAAATTTGTCTTTTTGACCCATCAAAGAAATTAAGACAGAGGAATCAAGGACGAGTTTTAGCATTTAGTTGCGGTGCTTTCTTACCAGATTGACGGCAGAATCGCTTAGACTGACCTTTAATTTAGTCGGATAATTTGCCAGGAACTTCAAAGCTTTCTGCTGTGGGGTTAGTTTACCGTAATGCTTTTTAATCACGGTGTCAGCGCTCTGACGTATAAGCTGAGAAAGCGTGGTTTGCTTCTGCTGGGCCAGGCGCAACAGATTCTCGTGCGTTTCCTCGGGTAAATAAATCTGTGTCCGTATCATAACAAACTAATAGTAATGTATATGTTATATGTTGTCAAAGGAGACTTATTGGGGCTTTCGTTGGATCCCTTTAAAAAGGGGCTTTACAAGTCTACTCTGAGAGCTTATTAGAGTGGCTTCAGAGTAACTCTCTGGGGTTGATTTTGGCTCTTAGAATTGCTTCTTGGAGGGCGCGGGCTAATCTTTCGGATTCTATGCTAGGGGTTTCTCCCCTGACACGGGCGATGATGACAGAGTTTGCCAGGCCCTGATGGTCACCATCTGCCAAACTCCTTTTGTCCTCCAGAGTCAAACGGTTCCATGTTTCTAAAAACTCTTGAATGTTACTCCCTGGTGAAATTGTTGCCAAGGCTGCCGCTATGGAACTAGCCTGTTCCTCTATAATTTGTTCTCTAAGCATCTCTTCAGTTTCGAAAAATTCTCCTGGCAAGATTTTTCTTAACTCTTCGTCTAGCGTGGTTATCTGTTCACGGAGAAGTTTTTTTAAAGAGACATTATTATCTGTTAATCGTGGGGCTTCTTCTTGCTTTTGTTTTAGTTCCCTTAATGGTTCGGTTAATTCTAATGCTTCATCTAAACAGGCCATGCATTGAAAATAATCACGGCCCCGAAAGTCTAAGACTTGAAGGACTCGGGTAAGAAAGGTGGTGGCAACGTCTCTTCCATCGAGCTTCTGATCGTCTAGCCACTCGACTAATTCTGATTCCTCTACTGCCATTTCTACCGCTTGAGTCTCATCTGATTCAAGCTGGATAAGGGCAATAACGTTTGATTCTAATTCTTGAATTTTTGCTTTGACACCATCCATAGCGTCAATGGCTGCGTCCCTGGCCGATATTATCCAATCATGAAGTTCGCCGATAAAGCTGATAGTGCCCTGGTCCAGAAGATCAGCGGGTAAATTTTGGGGAAGCAGGTCGTCGCTAAAGGCTAAATGGCTTTGGGTAAATTGTATTCCGTTCCTTACCTTAACAAGCTGGGTATATTTTTCTCTATCTGTTTCTGCTGACATTTTCGCAAGATTATAAACACACCCTAAGTAATAAAGCAAGCCGAGTCTCGATTACGGCCCAAGGAACGGTTATGGGAGGACTGCGGTCGCCTCGGTTATCT
>Ga0155736_102_pt1 | contig 35957 bp, 38 predicted proteins | sample RifCSPlowO2_01_FD_107390 | JGI IMG/M metagenome (GOLD analysis project Ga0155736, IMG submission 107390) | Candidatus Woesebacteria bacterium RIFCSPLOWO2_01_FULL_44_14 | reverse complement strand
GCTTAAAAATAGGAGACCACGTTGACATCGCAAGCGAGGTTATGATTTACAATTCCGAACACGATATAGATAGCGATGACTTTGGTCCGATTGAAGAGACGGTTGAAATTGGCGATTATGTTTTTATCGGGCCCAGGGTAATTATTTTGCCGGGGGTAAGAATTGGAAAAGGAGCGGTGGTAGGAGCGGGGGCAGTAGTTATTAAAGATGTACCGGAGTTTGCCGTGGTCGGTGGCGTCCCTGCGAGAGTTATTGGAGAGCGGGCCAATAAGGATCCTAAATATAAACTGGGAAGAGCCAGGCTTTTCCAATGATTAAAGCTATCCTACGAGTGGTCTATGTGATTTTTGCTGCTGGATTTTTGGCTTATCTTGCTTTACCTAGTCCGGCTTTTCCAACTCCCCCGCCTGATTCTGTTCAATCGCAAGAACTGGGAGATAGTGAGGACCTGACTAGAAGAAGAGCTTATTTCACAAATTATACAAGACAGGAAGTGTTGAACCACTACCAAAACCAATTTGGCCCCATCCCTTCTTTTAGGCTCAATTATCCACCGGAGGAGTCCCAAACCCTGATTCGGGATCAAACACGCAGTACTTTTCTGGAGGAGATAGTTCATCCATTGCGGGAGTCGATATTTGTAAACGGTTTTGAACCCACTGACCCCAAAGACGACGTTTGGTATAAAGGGGTGGATTACAGGCAAAAAATAATTATTAAATATGCCCCAAGCAACGTTTTCGTGCGCCTGGGAGTAGGGGCTTTAGCCTTGGGAGCGATATGGTTGATCTTTCGATTATAATTATTAATTACAACACACCCGGCTTGGCCCAAGCCTGTCTTGAGTCAATCATCAAGCAGACCAAAAACTTGGACTATGAGATGATTGTGGTTGATAATGGGTCGACAAAGAAAATCAAAAGTTCAAAAGCCAAAATTATTGAGAGTAAGGTGAACCTGGGATTTGCGGGGGCGAATAATTGTGGGATTAGGGAAGCAAGGGGAAAATATCTTCTTTTTTTGAACTCAGACACTTTAATTCACGATAATTTGCTGAAAGAAATGGTTAACTGGATGGAAGTCCACCCCAAGGTCGGGGTTGCAAGCTGCGCGCTTAAAAACCCTGACGGAACGCAGCAGGGGACCGGTGGCTATTTCCCCACACTTTTGCGGGTCTTTTCTTGGATGACTATTCAGGATATTCCCGGGGTGGACATCATAATCAAGCCCTTTCACCCAATGAAATCTAAGTCTTTTGCCAAGGGAACGGGTTTATACAAAAAGGCTAGAGAGCTTGACTGGGTTATGGGTGCTTTTGCCCTCGTGCGCCGGCAGGCCCTGGAGCAAGTTGGCGGCTTTGACGAGGAATACCATATGTATACGGAGGAAGTAGATCTTTTTTATAGAATCAAGCAAAAAGGTTGGCAGATATGGTACTTACCCGCTTGGAATATTACTCACATTGGGGCGGCGAGCTCAACAGCTGAGTTTCCCATACTTCAGGAGTACAAAGGGATAAAGAGGTTTTATAAGAAATTTTATCCGAAATGGCAGTATCCGATCCTGAGATTGTTACTCAGGATTGGCGCTTTAGGCAGAATTGTTCTTTTCGGTATACTAGAGGGAAGGCGGTCAGCAAAAATATATGTTAAAGCGTTTAGGGAAGCTTAAAAGTCTTTTGAAATATGGCGTGGCCGCTATTTTACTTGCCATTCCGCTCTATCCGAAATTTCCGTTTGTGGATGTCCCGGGCACGTTTGTTTCAATTCGACTCGAGGATTTTTTGGTTTTTGTAATTTTTTTAATTTGGCTAATTACTATTCTTCCGGATTGGAGAAGCCTTTTTAAAAACAAGGTGAACGTAGCAATCCTTGTTTATATGTTCGTCGGTTTTGTTTCCGTAGTTTCGGCCGTTTTTCTTACAAAGACTGTTTCCCTGCATATTGGAGTTTTGCATTGGGTCAGGAGATTTGAATATTTTGCGGCATTTTTCATTGGTGCATCGGTAATTAAGTCCCAAAGAGATTTGGCTTTTTTCAGCAAACTATTGGTGATTGTGGCTATTTGGGCTTTTGCCTATGGTATGGGTCAAAAATACTTAAGCTGGCCGATTGTGACTACGCAAAATGCCGAGTATTCAAAGGGCGTGGCGCTTCGCTACCTACCGGGAGGCCACATCCCCGCCACATTTGCGGGCCATTATGACCTGGCTTCTTATCTGGTTTTGGCAACACCCGTTCTTTTTAGCATGTTTTTTGTTTCAAACAAAAAAGAAAAAATTGTCTACCTGTTTGGCATTGGTGCCTCTTACTGGCTGATGATCAATGCCGTTTCCAGAATTTCGATTGTGAGTTTTATGGGTGCAATAACTCTAGCACTCTTGTTGATTCGTAAATACAAGGCAATCCCCATTTTCATAGTCGCCTCCGTGCTTTTGATGGCCACTTCAAGTAGCTTGATAACCCGCTATATGCGAGTGTTTCAATACCTGTTAACGAGTATTACCCCCACAGTCCAAGCGGCGGAGTTATCCATCGGCAGCGTTTTGGGAGTGGAGGACAGGTCAACCTCAATTAGGTTGAACGTTGAGTGGCCAAGGGCACTTCGGGCATTTGCCAAAAATCCGCTTTTGGGGACGGGGTATTCGTCAATTACCCTGGCTACTGACAACGATTATTTGCGACTTCTGGGAGAAACAGGCCTTGTGGGGTTTGTGGCTTTTGCCCTGATCCTCATCAGGGTTGCCATTCGTTTTTTAAAAACCATTCCTTTGCCAAAGCTTGATGTCAGGAGCGCTTATTTAGCAGGTATAATCGGAGCCTTCCCGGGAATTTTACTCAATGCCACGTTTATTGACGTTTTTGAAGCCTCAAAGTTCGCTATTCTATTTTGGCTTTTTATGGGTTTTGGTTACGCGGTCACTCGGTGGCCGTCCCGAGCGATGTCGAGGGATGAAAAGAATTGAGTACATAATTTTGTTTATTATTCTTCTGGGGGGATTTTTTGTTCGTTTATATAAAATAAACAATCCCATTGCAGATTGGCATAGCTGGCGCCAGGCCGATACTGCTTCAGTTACCAGAGAATATATTAAAAACGGGCTTAATCTGCTTGTTCCCAAGTATCACGATCTCTCCAGCGCTCAAACCGGAGTTACCAATCTGGAGGGGTACCGTATGGTTGAGTTTCCACTCTTTAACTTTTTCCATTACTTATTGGCTACCAACTTCCCGCTTAGTTTGGAAGTTTCCGGGCGATACATTTCAATAGTTGCAAGCCTGGTTTCGACGATGTTTATTTACTTACTTGGTAAAAAATATTTGGGTGATTGGGGTGGGGTTTGGGCAGCATTTTTCTTTGCTTTTTTGCCATATAACGTCTATTACTCCCGGACTATTCTTCCTGATCCCTTGGCGATTACTTTCGCTCTGGCTGCCATTTGGTTTTTCCCAAAAAGCTGGCTTTTTTCCAGTGTTCTTTTTGCAGTTTCACTTCTGGTCAAACCGTTTGTCATTTTTTACCTGCCTGTTTTTTGGCTGCTGGCCAAAAACAAAAAGCGCTTCATTTTTTTTCTGGCGCTTTCCATGGCGCCGGTTGCCGCTTGGAGGTTTTGGATTAGTCAGTTTCCGTCAGGGATTGCGCACATTAAGTGGATGTTTAATAGTGACCGGATTCTAGGCAAGCCAAGCTTTTGGCGCTGGATTTTTGGTGAGCGCATTGGCCACTTGATCCTTGGCTCGTGGGGACTCATTCCCCTTGCTCTTGGGGTTACTTCAGTAAACAAGAAAAAATTATTTCCTTTGGCATTTTTTGTCGGCTCACTTGCCTTTGTTTTTGTTTTTGCAACCGCCAATGTTCGCCACGACTATTATCAACTCTTTTTAGTGCCGTCAATCTGCTTACTTTTAGCCCAAGGGGTTCTTCGCTTACCCAAATATCTGGGTGTTTTTGCTGTAGTAATGATGTTTGTGACCTCGGGCTTTCAGATTCGTGAGTACTACAAGATAAACAACCCTGTGATTGTAGAAGCAGGGAAAGCGGTTGATGAATTAGTACCTCATGACGCTTTAGTTGTTGTTCCGTACAACAAAGACACGGCCTTTCTTTACCAAACTGCCCGGCGGGGTTGGCCCTTTGTTGATGGTACCATTGAGAATCTTATTGCCCTCGGTGCCGACTATTACGTTTCAGTAAATCTCACCGATCCGATGACTCAACAGATTGGCCAGAAATACAAAGCGCTCCAAAAAACCGACAGTTATGTCATAATCAAGCTGCGATGAAGATCCAAATGCTTGTATCGTTTTTGCCGAATGGAGGCTAATTTATGCAGTATGCGATTATCGATGAAAGCGGTCGTTTTGCCGATCCCAAAAGTAGAATTATTTGCTTCGCCGCAGTTTGTGCAGAGTCACTCGTCGGCTTGGATAAAATAATCCCTAAAATCAAACGGAAAATTCCTTTTAAGGGAAGCCGTAAGCGAGAGAAGTTTTTAGCGGAGATCAAATTTAGTCGAACAGGGGACAAAACAAAGCGGGCAGTCTTGGGAGAAATGGCTCAGCGAGAAATAGAGATATTTCTTTTGACTATCGATACGGAAGGCCGGAAGGTGGCTGACAATCCGGAAAATTACTCTTTGATCATTGCCAAACTTCTTTCTGTGGTTAGACGCAAAAACCTGCAGTTGAAACACATAATTATTGATAGACATTTTACGTGGACATCCCAAATAGAAAGGTTTAATCATCTGGTTTGTAGAAAGTTGGGAGGAGAACTTTTTATCGAACACGTGGATAGTCAGCAAAATTCAGTGGTCTCATTAGCAGATTTTGTGGCCGGAGCTGTCCGGGAGTATTATGAGGACAAAAATGAAATCTGGAAGCCTCTGATCGGAAAGAGGATTGTTTATGAGAAGAAAGTCTCTTGGAGGGAATTGAGACAACAAAAAAGGTAAAAGCTTGAAGGGGTCCTCCAAAAGAGGCGCCCTGCTTTTACCTTAGGAGTTATAATACAATGTTAGTAATAGAAAGTCAATAGCTGATGAAAATTCTTATGCTTGTTCCTTTCTTGCCCAATACCGAGACTTCGGGTGGGCAAACCCGGTGGTACAACCTCATTAAATACATGTCCAAAAGCCATGAAATTACACTTTTTTCCCTGATTAAAGACGATTCAGAGAGAAAGTTTATTCCCGAGCTTGAGAAATATTGTAAAAAAGTAAGAGTTTTTAAACGTACCAAGTCACCTTGGCATATCCGCAATTTATTTTTGGCACTAGTGCGGTTCTATCCCCTTTTGGTTGTCCGGAATTGGTCACCTAAAGAAAAGCGGGCAATTCAAGCTGAGCTGGCGCAGGAGAAGTACGATTTAATTCACGCGGAGACTTTTTACGTCATGCCCCACATCCCCAAGACTTCGGTTCCTTCAATTATGGTTGAACAAACTATTGAATACCAGGTCTATAAGCATTATGTGGATAATGAAGTTTTGCCGATTTTCCGGCCGATATTTATGTTTGACGTTATTAAGCTCAAGTTTTGGGAAGCGTACTATTGGAAGAAAGCCACCAGGGCGGTAGCCGTTAGTGAGGAGGACAAGAAAGCGATGCAGGAGCTGGTTCCCGGTATGCGGGTGGACGTGATCCCAAATGGTGTGGACTCCAAGTACTATACCCAAAAAGAAGTTGCCAAGAAATCTCCACCCCGAGTTCTTTACGGTGTTACCAATTTTGAGTGGTTGCAAAATCACGAAGCAGCAGAAATTTTGATCAAAGAAGTCTGGCCAAAAATTAAGCGAGAAATTGCTGGAGTCAAACTTTGGATAGTGGGCCGCAAAATGCCGGATTGGTTGAAAGAGATTGCGAATGAAGATGAAAGAATTGAGATTACGGAGAGTATTCCCGATCCTCGGGATGCATATCTTGCCGCTACTGTTATGGTAGCCCCCATTCGTGGGGCTGGAGGGACACGCTTAAAGATCCTAGAAGCCATGGCTGCGGGCTTGCCAATTGTTTCAACAAGTATAGGAGTGGCGGGATTGGGGCTTGATTCTGGTGAGCAGGCGCTCATTATCAACTCCAACGCCGGGTTGGCTCAGGAGGCTATAAAACTTTTGAAAAATCCTGATTTGGCCAGAAAAATTGGTGAGGCTGGCAAGGAATTTGTTCGGGAAAACTTTGACTGGAAGGCAATCGTGAAACTACACGATCCGATATATGCAGAAATCACACACAAAGCCTAAACTTTCGGTTGTAATTCTAAGTCACAACACCAAAGACTTGTTGGTTAACTGCTTGAAATCATTGGAGAAAGTAAAAAATGAAGTTGATTTTGAAACCATTGTTGTTGATAACGGTTCAACTGATGGGTCTATCAAGACCATTCGTCATGCTGAATTTATTTCAGCATCAGACTGGGTTCTGAAACTAGTTCAGAACGACAGAAATGTCGGTTTTGCGGCGGGGAATAACAAAGCCAGAGATATGGCAGGAGGTAAGTATGTACTTTTTTTGAACTCCGATACCCAAGTCTATCTAAATACACTCCCGGTGTGTATTAAATATTTGGACGAACACGAAGAAGTGGGGGCAATGACTTGTCGGTTAGAGATGCGAAACGGTAAACTGGATCCGGACTCAAGAAGATCATTTCCTACTCCGTGGAAAAGTTTTACTCATTTTTCAGGATTGGAAAATATTTTTCCTCATTCAAGCCTGTTTTCTCAATACCGCTATGGCCGAGTTCCTGAAGACAGAATTCAGGAGGTTGACGTTATTCAGGGGGCGTTCTTTTTGACCAGAAAAAAAATATTGGATAAAGTGGGTTGGTTTGATGAAGATTATTTTCTGGACGGTGAAGATATCGATCTTTGCTGGAGAATTAAAAAAGCCGGCTACAAGATAATTTACTATCCCAAAGTTTCGATCCTGCATGTCAAAAAGGGTACTAAAGGAAAAACTAAACGATCTAAACAGACCGTGACTTCGGGGATAAACGCGATGGAGGTTTTTTATAAGAAACATTTAATGCAAAAGTACCCAGCTCTTGTTAATGGACTAGTTTTTGCAGGTATTAAAATATTAAGATTTATTCGGCTAGTGCGATTTGTAGCATGAAGATATTGATTGACGCCAGATTATATGGTCTTGAAAATGCCGGGTTGGGCCGGTATGTGATGAATTTGGTTAGGCAGCTGCAGAAACTTGATAGCGAAAATAAATACACCGTTCTTCTTCGGAAAAAATATTTCAATAGTCTAAAGTTCTCCAAAAATTGGCAAAAAATATTGGCTGACTATTCCCATTACAGTCTTGCTGAGCAAACTAATCTTCCCAGGATTATTGCCAATCAGAGTCCGGACCTGGTTCACTTCCCACACTTTAACGTTCCGCTAGCATTTCGCGGTAAGTATGTAGTGACAATCCATGATATTTTGATGCACAAACAAAAGGGTAAGGAGGCAACAACCTTGTCTCTGCCTAAGTATTTAATTAAAAGGGCAGGTTATAAAATGGTTTTTACCAAAGCCGTCCGCGGCGCAACTAAAATTATTGTCCCGAGTCATTTTGTTAAGAAAGAAATTGTTGACTCTTACAGACTAGATCCAAACAAGGTAACAGTAATTTACGAAGGAGTGGGGCTATGAAAAAACCTTATTTTCTTTATGTCGGTAACGCTTATCCACACAAAAATTTGCAACGGGCAGCTGAGGCGGCTTTGGCAGCCAGACAAACACTTTTTATTGCTTCATCCAGAAATATTTTTACCGAAAGACTGGAAAAAATGATTAGAGAGTTAAGGGCGCAGGACTACGTCAAGCTTTTGGGCTTCGTGCCGGATGATAAGTTGGCGGCTTTGTATAGAAACGCAATAGCTTTTGTTTGCCCGAGTACTTATGAAGGCTTTGGTCTGCCGGGGCTTGAGGCCATGGCAGCGGGGACGTTGGTTTTGGCAAGCAACATTCCGGTCTTTAAAGAAATTTATCAGGATCATGCGCTTTATTTTAATCCTTACGACTTTTCGGCAATTGCCGCGGCGATGAAAGACGCGCTGGAGATGTCGCCGTCGACCCGCACCGTCCACATCAAAGCTGCTCAAAAATTTGTCCGGCGCTACTCCTGGTCCCAAATGGCCAAACAAACCCTCAAAGTCTATAATGAAGCATGAATGGGAAGACTCACGTTGAAGTTGACCAAAGCGGCAAGATTGGTGACACTAAAGTACCCACGGTGCTTGCTTTTTCAAATTTGGAAAATTTTTCAATACTGGTTTCTGCGACTGAGAAACGTAAATGTATTTTGATACTTCGCAGGAAGGGTAAGCTAAGTAAGAGGTTTTATCTGAAATTATTCGCCGCTTGCTTATTTCTATTGCTTGAAAGAGATATAAAGAGTTTTAATAGGGTAATTGTAGATATCGAATACACTGGCCATAACGATAAGGTAAAAGGATACTTGTTAAATTTATTTAGCAAGAAAAAAGTTGAATTGGAAAGCGATATCATCCAATTTGGTTTAATTCATCGCGGAAAAAGGAAACCCAAAGCTCATGACAAAGCATATTTTACTTTTAAAGGGGACGTAAAGCCGGACAAAGTGATTAAAGCTGAACAATTATTGAAGCTGTTGGAATAAAAAAAGATCGGGGACCCCTTTCGGGGGAAACCCAGTTCAGCTCACGGAGTGATTACCGTGGGGTCCCTGAGCCACCCGATCTGAAAGTATATTAGCAGAATTAATGAAGTTTGTCAATGAAAATAGCTATTGTCTATGACAGGGTGGTGAAGTGGGGTGGGGCAGAGCGGGTGCTTTTGGCTTTAAATGAATTTTTCCCCCAGGCCCCGCTTTATACTGCGGTTTACAATTCCAAAACTGCTCCCTGGGCCGAAAAATTTCCAAAAGTTGTTACTTCCTTTTTGAATAAAATTCCGGGAGCCAAAAACAGTCACGAAAAGTTAGCGCTTTTTATGCCTCATGCATTTGAGAGCTTTAATTTTTCCAAATATGATTTGGTAGTTTCTGTGACCAGCGAGGCGGCTAAGGGGGTTATCACTAACCCAAAAACAAGGCACATCTGTTATTGTTTAACTCCAACTCGCTACCTCTGGAGCCACTACAATGAATACTTTTCTCATCCTCTGGCGCGCAGGCTATCTCGTCCGGCCGTGAATTATCTTAGAAGGTGGGACACACTTGCTGCCCAACGGCCGGATCAGCTGGTTGCCATATCCAATGAGGTTAAAAACAGAATAACTAAGTACTATAACCGGGAGTCTATCGTAATACATCCACCGGTAGATCATCTACCACTTTCCACTTTCCACTTTCCATTACCAATTTCCAATTTCTATTTACTAGTTTCTAGACTCGTTCCCTATAAAAAAGTGGATTTGGCAGTTAAGGCTTTTAATGAGTTGGGATTGCCATTGGTGGTTGTTGGGACCGGGAGCGAAGAAAAAAGGCTCAAAAGAATGGCTGGCAAAAACATTATTTTCACGGGCCATTTGACAGACAGTCAGCTTGCCGACTACTATAAAAAGGCACGGGGATTTATTTTCCCCCAGCGTGAGGACTTTGGAATCGCGGCTGTTGAAGCGCAGACCCACGGAGTGGGCGTCATTGCTTTTGCCGGAGGCGGCGCGCTGGATACGGTCACGGCTGAAACCGGAGTCTTTTTTAAAAAGCAGGGCAAACAGGATTTGATCAAAGCAATAAAAGAGTTTGAAACAAAAAAGTTTGAAGTACGAAGAATAAAGCAAAATGCCAAAAGATTTTCAAAAGAAAGATTTAAAAAAGAATTTCTGAAATTGATTGATAAACTATGAAAATCGTGATATTTGCGGGTGGTTATGGAACTAGAATGTGGCCTGCGAGCCGAAAATCTTTTCCCAAGCAGTTTTATCCGGTAATCAGGGGAAAATCGTTTTTTCAACAGACCGTTGCTCGATTCAAAAAGAAATATAAGTCTGAAGATATTTACGTTTCTACGGAGGATGCATACGTAAAACTTGCAAGAGAACAAGCTCCAGATATTCCTGCAAAAAATTATATAGTAGAACCTGAGAGAAGAGACCTTCTGGGCGCAGTAGGTTTAGTTGCTGCTGTTATTGACAAGCACAGCCCCGGATCTGTGATGTTTTTTTCTTGGTCAGACCATTTTATAAATGAAGAAGAGGAGTTTTTAAGGGCGGTGCAAGTTGCTGGTGACTTCTGCAAAGAAACCGGTAGGCCAGTCTCTTTGAATGAGAGACCTACTTTCCCATCAACGGCACATGGCTGGGTTCAGATGGGTAAGAAAGTTGACACGCGAGAGAGAAAGGATTTGTACCAGATTCAAAAGCATGTGGAAAAGCCTGATTTAAAAACTGCCAAGAAATACTTTAAGGACGATACTTGGTTGATTCATACTGGATACGGGGCTTGGAGATCAGACTTGATGCTTTCATATTACGAGAAGTATCGTCCAAGTGAGCATGAGGGTTTACTGAAGATCCAAGAGACTTGGGGAACGGACTCAGAAAGAAAGGTGCTGGAGAGAGAGTATGGTTTATTTGAAAAGATTTCTGTTGAATACGGGTTGTTTGAAAAGTTACCTAATGATTTAAGATTGACCATTCCTATCTCGGTTGGCTGGGAAGATGTAGGGACTTGGAAGCTTTTTTTTGATGCAATGAAGGAAGGAAATGAGAAAAATGTAATTGAGGGAGGGGCAGAGGCAGAGTTCGTTGAGTCAGAAGGTAACTTGGTTTATGCAAGAAGAGGCAAACTAGTCGGGATTGTGGGTATGAATAGCCTAGTTGTTATTGATACTGATGATGCTCTTTTGGTTGTTCCAATGGATAAAACAGAAAAAGTGAAACAAATGTTTAAGAAGATCGAGACGGAAAAGTCAAGATATGTTGAATAGACTTTTATAGTATAATGCCACCTGCCCAATATGTGGTACAGAATTATAAAAAGAATAATAGATCTGGTTAGCACCATAATTCTTCTTATTATTTTCTCCCCGATTCTCATTGTTTCCGCAATTTTCATTAAGATTACTAGCCGTGGGCCGGTCTTTGCCGACACCCCCAAGCGCGTAGGCCTTGGGGGCAAGCATTTTTATGCATATAAGTTTAGGACCATGATCCCCAATGCTTACGAACTCCTCCGAAAAGATCCCAGATTTGCCAGAGCCTATAAAGAACAACAGGAGGCCGGAAACTACAAAATAATGAACGATCCCAGAGTAACATCCGTAGGGAGGATCCTGCGCAAGCATTCAATTGACGAAATTCCACAGCTTTTTAACGTTTTAAAAGGGGAAATGAGCCTTGTGGGTCCGAGGCCCTACTATGAAGAGGAGCTAATTAAACAGCAGAGGAAGTACCCCGGAACCCGCGAGCTGGTAAAAGAAGTTTTAACCGTTAAACCCGGAATTACGGGCTTTTGGCAGGTATCGGGACGAAGTGAGGTAACCTTTGACAAAAGGATTGAGATGGATGCTTACTATGCCCGGAAAAAATCAGTCTGGCTTGATCTTCTGATTCTGGCCAAAACCCCCTGGGTAATGGTTAGTGGAAAAGGTGCCGCTTAATAGTGTAGAGTTAAAAAAGTATGGAAATACCACAAATTAAACCGGACGAGTTGGTCAAAAAAAGTTTCAAAGAAAAATTGGTAAGTTTTGTTAAAAAGCGAAAGTGGGTTTTGGTGGGTGTGGGGGTAGGGTTGGCGGTTTTTATGGCAGCAATTATTATTCCTGGCCTTTTGGTTTATAAAAATGCCAGGGCGCTCACGGCCTCAGCCAGAAAATTAGAGTCAGTGGTCAAGGACGAACAAAATATCATCAGAGTTAGGGAAGAAATTGGAAATGTAAGAAGTGATCTGACCTCCTTACAAAAATCATACAAAATTTTAGGCTGGACTCGAATCCTACCGCTTGTAGGTGGTTACTATCGTGATGGGGATGCGGTGATGAAGGCCGGGCAGCACGGCTTGGATGCCGCGGAAATTATTATCACAACGGTTGAGCCCTATGCTGACATAATTGGTTTTACGGGGGATCCGAGCAAAGAGGCCCAAAGTGGAGAAGAGAATGCCAATGACAGAATTGAGTTTATTGTTGCTACAATTGACGACGTTATTCCCCAACTTGAAGAAATTAGCCAAAAAGTAAAATTGGCGCAGGCCGAAATTGACAAGGTTAACCCCAACCGTTATCCCGTTAAAGTTGCCGGTCGCGAGGTTCGCAACAAAATTAAAGATGGGGTGGCCATGGTTGATCAGGGAGCAAGTTTAGTGGAAGACAGCATCCCGCTTCTGCGCGTTGCTCCCTACCTGATGGGTATTGATGGTGATAGGGAATACTTGATCCTTTTCCAAAATGATAAAGAACTGCGGCCCACTGGCGGCTTTCTCACGGCCTATTCTTTGGCCGATGTATCCGAGGGGAAGTTTTCACCCGTGGCTTCGGATGACATTTACCATCTTGACGGTAGGTATACCCCTTCTGTCCCCGCGCCTGATCCGGTAGTTAAATACATCAAGGGCCCATACGTTCTGAATAAAAATGTCAGGTTAAGAGACATGAACTTTAGCCCCGATTTTGCTGAATCGATGGATCTTTTTGTCGAGGCTGCCGAGAAGGCAGGTATCAGAGACATTGACGGAGTGATCGCCGTTGATACCCAGGTTTTAGTCAATTTATTGGACGTTTTGGGCCAAATTGGGGTTCCTGGTTTTGGCAACTTTAGTACCGAGATTGATCCAAGGTGTGATTGCCCACAGGTTATTTATGAGCTGGAGAGTTTTGCTGACCAGGAGGGTCCGGTGATCTGGGATCCGTTAACGGGAGAAATTATTTTGGCCCCGCCTAATATGGACAACCGCAAGAAGATTGTCGGGCCTTTGATGAATTCAATTTTAAGCAATGCCCTAGGTCAGCCCAAAGAGAAACTGCCCGACCTTTTTGAGGCAGCCTTTAAATCTCTTTTGGAAAAGCACGTTCTTCTTTATATGCTCGATGATGAAGCTCAGGCAGGCGTGGAGTCGTTTAACATTGCCGGGCGGATTAAAGAATATGGTGGGGACTACTTGCACGTTAATGACGCCAACTTGGGTGGTAGAAAATCTAATCTATATGTCAACCAAGAGGTGGTGCAAAACATTGAGGTAGCGCCCGACGGCAGCGTTACCAAAACCCTGACCATTACTTACAAAAACACCAAAGATTACGACGGTTGGCTCAACTCGGTTTTGCCTAACTGGACCAGGATTTATGTACCTCGTGGCAGTGAGTTAATTGACAGTAGTGGTTTTGAGGACAAAGCCCAGCCGTATGAAGATCTGGGCAAGACAGTTTTTGCTGGTGGATTTGAACTGCGGCCCAATGGTGTGGTTCAGATTGAGGTAGTTTATAAATTGCCTTTTGGTGTGGATGATGAATACAAGATGCTAATTCAAAAACAGCCCGGCAAAGACGCGCCACTTTATTCCATTGAGCTAGGGAAACAATCGGAAGAATTGTTTTTACGAACAGACAAAGAATTTCGCTTCAGGATATGATTAGGGGCTTCAAGGACGAGGGAATAGTGCTGGCACGCAGGAACTACTCGGAAGCAGACAGGATACTAGTGCTTTATACCAAAAATTGTGGGAAACTTTCCATGATTGCCAAGGGAGTCAGAAAGCCCAGTAGTCGCAAGCGGGCCAGTATTGAAATGTTTAGCAAAATTAACTTTCAAGCGGCCACTGGTCGGGGACTGGATATCTTAACTGAAACCGAGATACTGGATTCATTTGATGAAATACGCTCCAACTTGCCCAAAGTTTCCGTAGCTTATTTTTTTTGTGAGGTGGTTGGTAAAATTACTCGGGATGATGAGAGAAATGCCAGTTTATACAGCCTCTTGATTGATTACTTAGGAAAGCTAAAAACTTCTTTGAATTTACGGACTTTGCGGGCGGAATTTACCAAGGATGCGTTGGTATTAAGCGGCTTTTGGCCCGAGGGTAAACCCTTGGATGATCCGGATCAGGCACTTGAATCTGTGACCGAAAAAAAAATTAATTCGATTCGGGTTGGAAAGAAGCTCACTAGCTAGTATAATAAACACCAATGGCAGATAAAAAGGTCGCGTTAAACGCGATGGATAAAATCGTTTCCCTGGCTAAAAGAAGAGGGTTTATTTTCCCCGGCAGTGAGATCTACGGCGGTTTAGCAGGTTTTTGGGACTGGGGGCCACTGGGAGTTGAGCTTAAAAATAACATCAAGCGTGAGTGGTGGAAATCAATGGTTTATGAGAAAGACGACGTCGTTGGTCTTGACGCGGCTATTATTATGAATCCCGAAGTCTGGAAAGCCTCCGGCCACACCGAGGCTTTTACAGATCCCTTGGTGGAATGTAAAATATGTCATAAGCGCTTCCGTGCTGATCACAAAGATAAATTAGAAGAACACGAGAAAGAACACGACAAGAAAGTTGAGTGGACAAAGGCCAAAACATTTAATCTTTTAACTGAGGTCTACTTGGGAGTGATCGAACCGAAACAAAAGACCTATTTAAGGGGCGAAATCACCCAGGGAGTATTTGTGAACTTTCAAAATGTTCTGGCTTCTAGCCGTATTAAAATCCCTTTTGGGATTGCTCAGATTGGTAAAGCTTTCAGAAACGAAATTACTCCGGGCAATTTTACTTACAGGAGCCGTGAATTTGAGCAGATGGAACTTGAGTTTTTCATTAAACCGGATGAGAAAGAAGGCAAGAAAGTTTTTGAAAATTGGAAAAAAGAAAGGCTCGCCTGGTACGTATCTTTAGGGATGACCAAAGATAAATTGAGGTTTAGGGAGCACGCTCCCGACGAGCGCGCTCACTACGCTAAGTTTGCCCAGGATATTGAATACGAAGCGCCGTTTGGTTGGAGTGAGTTTGAGGGGATTCACCACCGAGGGGACTGGGACCTGGGAAGGCATAAATTAATATACAAAGATGAGGAGACGGGGGAGGAATATACGCCGTGGGTAATTGAGACTTCAGGTGGAGTTGACCGCACGGCCTTATTTTTCTTGCTTGACGCTTACCATGAGGATACGGATAGAATTGTTCTGAAATTACACCCTAAACTGGCTCCTTATAAAGTTGCGGTTTTCCCGCTTTTGGCTAATAAGCCGGAGTTGGTGAAAAAGGCGAGGGGGATCTTCGACCAGCTCAGATTCTCGTTTCACTCGACCTGGGATGAACGAGGGAACATTGGTAAGCGCTACTTTAGCCAGGATGAGATCGGTACACCCTGGTGCATTACAGTTGACTTTGAGACTTTGGAAAATGACACTGTCACCATCCGTGATCGCGATACCATGAAGCAAGAAAGGGTGGCAGTTGACAAGGTTTCTGATTATCTTCAGAATAAATTACAGTGAAGAAGTGGATGATTCCAGTGGGAATTTTTGTTTTAGGGGCACTTGTTTTTGCCGGTGTTTATTTTTTTGTCATTAGGCCAAACAAAAATGTTTCTCTTGAAGATGAGGATGCCAAAGTCCCTCCCATCCCCCTGGAAATGCGCCCGGTGGCTTCTCTGACTCCCAGTATTGATGGTCATTGGCTCAAGTTGGTTATTGAGGGCATTAAGATTGAAGCTTACTCTATGGATTATGAACTTTTGTATAAAGTGGGCGACGGCCGCACTCAAGGCGTGCCCGGGACGATTCAATTGAAGGGCGAGAAGTCTCTGGAGAGGGATTTGCTTTTGGGAAGTGAGTCCTCCGGTAAGTTTCGGTATGATGAGGGGGTTGAAACGGGAACTTTGACACTGCGTTTCAGAAATGATAAAGGCAAGCTGGTTGGTAAGCTTTCAACCGATTGGCACCTTGTGACCGACACCGATGAGCTCACAAGTGTTGATAACAAGTTTACTTATAATTTGACTAAGGCCTCAAAAGGAACCTGGTTTGTGGTGATGGAAACTTTTGGGTTACCAGATGAGGCTCCAGGAACACTAACAATGGGTCCGTATGGAGTGTTTGCCTCGGAAGAAGGATCCTTTGCCGGTACAGCCAGTAATATGACTCACTTCTGGTCTGGCTCAGCCTGGAAAGAAATCTCAAGTAGCAAATCTTCGGACGTAGGCATATTTATCCAAGTAGCTTCAGAGTAATCTCATACACTCCGGGAGTGTAAGTTAGCGTTCAATGATGAGGTGCTCTATCCTTTTTAACTCTTTTTGATGGTTCGCGTGGTTAATCAGGAAGTTCAAGTAATCTTTGGAATCTTTAAATAATGAAAGAATGCTTTCTTGTTTGCATATTTTTCCGGAGATTCCTAAGTACTCGGGTAGTGAGGACCAGGGATATTTAATCAGATCTTTTATATCTTTGATAATATTTGAAGAATACGGATTCAAATGGATGTATCGACTAAGGTGTAGTAGTTGTTCTTCGCTTTCTACTTTCACTGCTTTAAATGAGCCCTGCAAAAGAGGGCCAATTCGTTCGTGTTTAGTGTTAAAGTAACGTGAATAACTGACTTGGAATTTCCTCATGAAGTTTGAAATACCGTTGTTTACATTTTGTTTGAGAAGGAAGTGAAAATGATTGGGCATGAGACAAAAGCAAATGATGTCGACAAGCTTTTTTTGTTTGAGCGTTTCTCGAAGGAGTTTCTGGCGATTATCCCTAGCCAGGAGGAATAACTGAGAATATCTAACTGGTGGCTCAATTGAAAGATAAAACTTTATAGTTTCAAGGACTCTTTGGTAATCACGTTTATTGGTAAAGATTGTGCGTTTATTTACTCCTCGATTGTAAATGTGATAGAGACACTCATTTGCCAATACTAGACGCCTTCTGGGCATTACTTATCTTAACACTCCCGGAGTGTAAGTGGTAGTGGTACTTGACATGCGTGAAAAGATGCGGCAGAATGATATAAAGTAGTGTCAAGTGGCACTAAGTGGTGAAATAATATGTTAAACTGCCCTAAATTACTCCATGTTAATTGGTCAATACACGGGCCGGCTCAATCTCAAACGGCGGGTGGCTATTCCCAAAAAATTTATTCAGAAGTTAGGCAACAGACCAATTATGGCCAAGTGGTACGAGAATTGTTTGGTTTTGGTGTCGAATGAGGGCTGGAAGGAACTTTTAAAAAGAATTGGCAGTAGCCAGAAACTGATGATTGCGCCGGTGAGGGATATTGACCGTTTTGTTTCCGGTTCTGCCTTTGAGTTGGAGGCAGACATCCAGGGAAGGGTTATTATTCCCGATATCCTGTCAAAATTTGCGGGATTGGGTGAAGAAGTGGTTTTTCTGGGGCTTGGCGACCGGGTTGAAGTTTGGAATAGGGAGACTTGGGAGGCCAAAGAGACAAAAATCATGGATGAGGCCAAAGCGGCTCTGGAAGAAATCGCAAAAAATGAGTGAGCATACAAGTGTACTTTTGTCGGAGGCCATAGAGGCTTTGCACATTAATAAGGGCGGCAAATATATTGATGCAACGGTGGGAGCAGCGGGCCATACTGCGGCAATTCTGAAAGCAGGTGGAGTTGTTTTAGGGATTGATGATGATCCAATAATGCTGGCACTTGCCAAGAAAAAGTTGTCTGGTGAAACCAGGTACCGGCTGGTACCTGGAAATTTTAGGAACCTGAAAACAATTGCTCAGGGTCAAGGCTTTGACCGAGTCGACGGGATTTTATTTGACTTGGGAATCTCAACCATTCATTACGCCGATGAACGGGGGTTTTCTTTCTCCGAAAGCGCTTCGCTTTTGGATATGAGGTTAAACCCTCAAACTCAAGCGGTGACGGCGGCGGATTTAGTCAATAGTTTGCCTGAGAGTCAATTGGCGGTTCTTTTTGAAGATGTCATGACTTTTAAACCGGCTAGACGGCTGGCAAACAAAATCGTTAAAGCCAGGAGCGAGAAAAAGATCAAAACGGTTGGTGATTTTTTGGAAATTGTCGGGGAGGGAAGAAAGCCAATGATGGCCCTAAGAATGGCGGTTAATTCGGAAGTGGAGAACCTTAAAGCCGCGCTGCCGCAGGCGCTTTCGCTTTTGAAAACTGGTGGAAGACTGGTAGTTATTAGCTTTCACTCTGGAGAAGACAGAATAGTGAAAGAGTTTTTTGGACGCTTTGGCAGGCCTGCTCGGCCAGTTATTGCCAGCCAGGCTGAAGTAATCAAAAATCCAAGTGCCAGAAGCGCCAAAATGCGAGTTTTAATTAAAATATGACAAAGAAAATAATAATATTGGTGAGTTTGCTTGCCGTGGCAACAGTGATTCTTGCTATCGATTCTTCCGCGAAGGGTGCGGTTTTAGCAAGCCTGGAGAATGAAAGTGTAACCTTGGAAAAGGAAAACAGGCAGCTAAAAGATGATTTGGTTTCGGCAACGTCGCTTACTAATACCCAGAAAATTGCCGAGGAGGCGGGGCTAATTAAGCCTGAGAAAATCATTTACTTGAATATTTTGGAACCTGTGGCTTCTCTTCAATGAGAGGAAGAATAAAACTTCTGGGTTTTGCGTTTTTAATTTCATCGGCGGCGCTTATCGTCAGACTTTTTTTTTGGCAAATAATAAAGTCACAGGAACTAGCTAATTGGGCTCGACTTCAACAAACGTCTGGTAGACAGCTCCAAGCCCCCAGAGGCAACATTTTAGCCTCAGATGGAGGCTTTCTGGCCGCTACGACTCAAGGCTGGCTGGTGTATGCGAGTAAATCCGATGTGGTTAGTGATGCCAAGACACTAGCCAATAAACTTGCACCCTTTTTTGTTGATGACCCCTCCCTACTTTTGGCAGAAGTTGCCAGAGTTCAGGACTTACTTAGCGAAAATGGTTCAGTCTGGATACCGCTAAAACACAGAGTGGAAGATGAAACCAAAAGTACTATTGAAGCAATGAATCTTGCCGGAATTGGTTTTGAGCCCGAGGATTTAAGAAGTTACCCCGAGGCTTCGATTGCGGCGCAAGTTTTGGGCTTTGTGGGTAAGGACGATGAAGGTTTGGACAAGGGCTATTTTGGCGTGGAAGGTTATTATGACCTGGAGCTCTCCGGTAAAGAGGGCTTTTTGCAAAGGGAGTCAGACGCCAGAGGCATTCCCATTTTGTCAGGGACTTCAAGAGAAATCTCGGCAGTGGGTGGAGTGGATCTTTTGACTCACTTAGATAAAACTATTCAACTGATTGCCGAAAAAAAGCTCACAGACGGCATTGAAAAATATGGCGCTAAATCAGGTTGGGTAGTGGTTATGAACCCTAAGACCGGCGCAATTGTGGCCATGGCTGCCTGGCCCAGTTACGACCCGGCGGAATATTGGACTTTTGGCAATGATTATTTTAAAAATCCCGTCATTTCGGACAGTTTTGAGCCGGGAAGCATTTTCAAACCCTTGGTGATGGCCTCAGCTTTGGACGCTGGTGCCGTCGAGCCTGATACTAAATGTGATATTTGTGGGGGGCCGGCAAAGATCGACAAATATTCAATTGAAACCTGGAATAAGGAGTACCGGCCTGACTCGACTATGACAGACGTCATTGTTCATTCCGATAACGTGGGCATGGTCTTTGTCGGTAATCGCTTGGGCGCAGACCGTCTTTATGACTATTTGTCGAAATTTGGCATCGGGCAAATGACGGGCATTGATCTCCAGGGTGAGGCCAATCCCGGAATCAGAGAGAAAGGGACTTGGAATATTGTTGATTTGGCCACGGCCAGTTTTGGGCAGGGCATTGCGGTTACTCCGATCCAAATGATTAGAGCCATTGGGGTAATTGCCAATGACGGCGTGATTATGGAACCGCAAGTGGTGGATAAAATTGCGCTTGATGGTTGGCAAAGCGACATAAAGCCTTTAGCCGGTGAGCGTGTGATTTCCAAGAAAGCCGCGGATGAAATAACCGCCATGATGGTGCTGGCAGCCAGCGAAGGGGAGGCCAAATGGACGGCCATCGGCGGCTTCGGCGTGGCAGGCAAAACGGGGACGGCACAGATTCCGGTTAAGGGTCACTACGACGAAGACAAGACAATTGGTAGCTTTGTCGGCTTTGCTCCGGCAAATGACCCAAAGTTTGTAATGCTGGTTTCTTTGACCGAGCCTCAAAGCTCGCCTTGGGCCTCTGAAACTGCTGCCCCATTGTGGTTTTCCATTGCCAACGAACTTTTTGTATATCTTGGTATCCAACCTAAAAGTTGATTGTTATTGATATAATTTACAGGCGTTGGTTATGAAAAAAATTGTATGCGTTAGCTGTGAGCTATGATAATGAAAATTTTTGGGAGTGGTCCTGTAAAAATATTATTGTTGGGTCAATTTGATGGGCTAAAAGTTTTATCCAAAAAACTAAGTAATTTGTCAATAGTTGTGGTTTTTGATAAAAATATTGGAAATATAAAACACTTCGTTAAGGTTCAAGATAGGCCGTTTGGGTTAGTTCTTGATTTATCTGTGAATCATGGTCAAGTGTTTAGTTCCAGCACACGAAAAAGTGAAATTTTAAAAAAAACAGGATTAGACTTGCCAGTAGCTAAGAAAGACAAATCTTTTGTAGATTGGGTTAATTTTACATATGAATTACCTGCTTTTGAAATTGGTGCCAAGGTTGATGGCTTGGATGAAATTGTTACGAAAATGTTAACTTACTTTAATGGCAAAGAAGATTAGAATGACAGAAAGATCATACGCAGTAAGGGTAATCGGGACTGCAGAGGAGCCGGCGTGGCGAGCTAAACAATTTTTACGTGAAGAGAAAATTGTGTCAGAAAAATTGATTGGGGCAATCTTATTACCTGAAGTTCTGCCAGGGCTGTATATCAACCAGAATGGAAATGTGAGCTTTGTGGAATTTGAAAATAAGGGAGTGGTGGATCACACTGGCTATTCGGCTGAAGAAATGCGCTCTCATGGTTGTGGAATATCAGTCTTGCATATGTGTTTGGGAACTTTGTCAGATAATTATCAAAAAACATTTAAAAGTGTTGGCGCATTGGCTATTCATGCACTTTCACACCATCGAAATGACTTTGTCGTTAATGGGGTAGTGACGAGGGTTGGTACTCCGGTATTTAACTTGAAAACTGGTTGGTATCATGATGCTTTGGTTCATACTGCTATAGAAACAACGCAACTTGATGTTTTTAGGTTAGAAAATTTGCAGGGGATGGAAGAAATAGTCGTTATCGCAAATGGTTTAATCAACGATGGCAAATGCCCTTTGGTAATTTTGTCTGTAAAAAACAAGTTTTGGAGGTTGAAAAATGAGCCAGAATCAATGATGACCCATCTTGTAATCGTGAACGGGTTTAATTTTGATAACGACGGCAATCTCAAAGAAATAAGAGTTACGGATCCATTTGCACTTAATCAAGGTAAGAAACTAAATCAATGGGTGGAAGTTAACGAGAGAGTAAGGGAAGCATTTACAGGCAGAGCTATTTTTGTGGTGGGAGAAGATGAAAATTAATTCAGCAGTTCGTTGGTGGTTTGGGGGGAATTTTCCCGAGGCTCAAGTAAAACGGATTTCGGCTTATCGTCCGCACGGCTGGGGAAATCTGGTTAAAGACCGATATCGCACTTGGGTGGTGCATCCGTTGAGGCGGCGAGTAGCACGCTTCTGGGTTATTTTTTTACAGAAGTTTTTTGGCCTGAAAGTAATTGCTATTACGGGTAGCGCTGGCAAGACAACAACTAAAGAAATGGTCGCCTCGATTCTTAAACAAAAGGGAGAAACTGTCGCAAGTATTGCCAATATTGATCCGATCTATAATATTCCCACTTCAATTTTAAAGTGCACTCCGGCAACAAGATTTTTGGTTTTGGAAATGGGAGTGGAATTTCCCGGCGAGATGGACTTTTACCTCTGGTTAGTAAGGCCAGACATTGGTGTAATTCTTAATATTTACCCGACTCATCTGGAATTTTTTGGTTCGGTTAATGGAGTTTATCGTGAAAAAAGCAGGCTGGTCAAAAGTTTAAATAGAAGCTCCACGGCAGTTTTAAATGCAAAAGATAATTATCTAAAAAGGCTTGGGGATAAATTGGGCTGCAACGTTGTCTGGTTTGATGATGAAAATGATTCAGCTGCGGCTGCTGTAGGTCGAGTTTTGGGAGTTAAGGAGAACTTAATTAAAATAGGGCTGGTTAAATACCAAAATCCAGAACACAGAATGCGAGAGATCAGACACAAATCCGGGGCTTTGATAATTGACGATAGTTATAACAACAATCCCGAAGCGGCCAAAAGAGCGTTGAAGATTTTTACAGATATTTCTAGCACTAAAAAGAAAGTGGTAGTTTTTGGCGATATGCTTGAATTGGGAAAGTTTGAGGAAAAATATCATCGCGAACTAGGGAATATCCTGGCCCAAAACGGGCTTATATTTTTAATAGGCGTTGGCCCGGCATCTAGGGTGTTGATTAAAGAGGCGGCCAAAACAATGCCCAACAAAACAGCCTGGGTAGAAAAAAATCTTCAGGTGCTTGAATACCTGAAACCTTACCTTAAAAGTGGTTATGCAATTTTGATTAAGGGCTCAAGGTCCATTGGTTTGGATAAACTAGTTGAGCAAGTTGTAGTATAATACGTAATCAGCTTATGAATATGCCAAATGTACTGCCCTTGGCTTTAGGCCTGGTTATCTTTTCTTTTATCATCACTAGCGTTCTGGTTGTCCCCTTTATCAATCTTTTATATAAATTACGGATTACTCGGCGCAAAGAGGGAGTGGGCGGGAAAGAAAAATCACTTTTTGATCGTCTGCACGACAAAAAAGCGGGTACGCCAACTGGCGGCGGGATTCTTTTAATTACCATCGTGGTTTTGCTTTTTAGCTCGCTTTTGCCGCTGATTTCACATTTGGGTGTTTTTATTAACACTTCCTATGATTTAAAACCTGAACTTTTGGTGATTATGTTTACTTTTATTTCTTTTGGCCTTTTGGGCTTGACCGACGACTTGACTAAAATTTTCGGGAAGGGCAGAGCCGGTAATTTGGGGATGTGGATTGGTTTGTCTAGGGGAGTTAAATTTGGCCTTCAGGTGGTTTTGGGTTTGGCAGTGGGTTATCTGCTTTACCGAAACCTAGGTATTCATATCTTGCACATTCCCGTTTTTGAAGTCGTTGTTGATCTTGGCATCTGGTACATTCCTTTTGCCGCTTTTGTGATTGTCTTTTTTGCCAATGCTTTTAATTTTACTGACGGCTTAGATGGCTTGGCTTCCGGTCTTTTGATGATTTATCTTTTTTCCTACATCATCCTGGCAGCCAATATTCTGGATACTCCGCTTTTTATTTTCATCGCCCTTTGGCTGGGAACAATTCTGGCCTTTCTTTACTTTAACGTTTGGCCGGCCCGGATATTTCTGGGGGACGCGGGAGCGCTGTCGTTTGGCGCGATGATTGCGGTTATTGGTCTTCTGGTCGGCAACGTAGCCGCCCTTTTTATCATCGGCGGCATTTTTGTCATTGAAGCAGCCAGTTCTGCCATTCAGATTTTGGGGTGGCGCATTCTGAACCGGCCCATTTTTAAATTAGCTCCAATTCACCACACTTTTTTGGCTATCGGTTGGGAAGAGCCTAAAATTGTCATGCGCGCGTGGTTGGCAGGAATAATTTTGGCTGTCTTCGGGCTTTGGTTGGCGACAATATGAAAGCGAGAAAAACCCAAGCCGATAAGGCGCTCTTTGGCTTGGTATTGGTTCTGACCCTACTGGGCATTTTGGCCGTGGCTGACGTTTCCGCGCCACAGGCCTTGGCAGTTTTTGGGGATAGTTTTTATTTTGCACGGCAACAGTTGGTTTGGGCGGGGTTGGGGCTGGTTGCCTTAATTGTTTCTTCAAACATTCACTACTCTTTTTGGAAAAGGCTTGCCTTACCGTTTTTTGCAGTTTCCGTAGCGCTTCTTATTATGGTCTTGCTGCCGGGTTTGGGCTCAAAGCTTTTGGGTGCCCGGCGCTGGTTGGTATTGGGTCCGATTAACTTTCAGCCGGCCGAGGTAATTAAGCTGTCGTTAGCGCTTTATTTGGCTAAAGTGGCAGATCAAGAAAAAAGAACCCTGGCGTACATAATTCCCATCGGCGTTGTCGCCGCACTAATTATGGCCCAGCCGGATTTGGGGACGACTTTAATAGTAAGTAGCATTGGTTTGGTGCAAATTTTCGTGGCCGGTGTGAGTCTGTTGCACTTGGCGGGAGCTGTAGCAGCAGGTGGCGTCATGAGCACCATTTTGGTTCTTTTTTCTGATTACAGGAGGCAAAGGCTTTTGACATTTTTGAAAAGTTCAACTGATCCCTTGGGTTCAAGCTATCACATTAGGCAAATATTAATCGCTTTAGGGTCAGGAGGCATTTTCGGTGTCGGTCTGGGGCAATCCAGGCAAAAATACCTTTTTTTACCTGAGGTGGCGACCGATTCGGTTTTTGCGGTTGTGGCCGAGGAAGTTGGCTTTATAGGGGCAACTGTCCTGATAATACTTTTAGCCGTGCTTACCATTAAGATAATCAAAATAGCCTTAGCTGCTCCGGACCGCTTTTCAGCCGTATTTACGGCCGGAGTCGCAGCTTGGATGGGAGGTCAGATATTTTTAAACATTGGCTCGATGGTGGCGTTGGTTCCTTTGACCGGTGTTCCACTCCCGTTTTTTTCCTATGGGGGTTCTTCTCTTTTGGCTATTCTTTTTACCATGGGAGTGGTGATCAATATCTCAAAGGCTAGAAAATGAAAAAAATTGTTTTGACAGGAGGGCATGCGGGAACGACCGCCCTGGCCGTGATTGAAGAGTTAGTAAGTCAAGGCGGCTCCGCCGGTGGGCGAGACAAGTGGGATATCTATTGGATAGGGCCAAAAAGAGCTTTTGAGGGGGCAAGGTTCAAGACCTTGGAAGCAAAAATTTTTCCCAAAATGGGCGTAGCTTTTCATCCGATTGTCGCCGGGAGACTGCAGAGGCGCTTTTCCATTCATACGATTCCTTCAATTATTAGGATTCCCTTTGGTTTTATCCACGCTTTAATCTTACTAATTCGCATTAAACCAAAAGTGGTATTGTCTTTTGGCGGGTTCGCCGCTTTTCCAGTAGTTGTAGTAGGCTCCATCTTGGGTATAAAGATAATTATTCACGAGCAGACAGTTGCCGTTGGTTTGGCCAACAAAGCCTCAGCCGTTTTTGCCGACAAAATTGCCTTAGCAAGGCAGGAAAGCAAAGAGTTTTTCCCGGTCAAAAAAACGGTGGTCGTGGGTAATCCGGTCATGGCCTCGGTGGTGAATGTAAAACACAAGGACCAGGTGGGTAACCCTCCGACACTATTGATTATGGGTGGCTCAAGGGGCTCAGAGCCGATAAATGTCGTGGTCACCGAAGCTTTACCTCAACTTCTCAGGAAGTACAATGTTATCCATCTTACTGGTGAGAAAGGATTTACCAGCTTCTCAGAAACAAAAAGAAAAAACTACCGGGTTTACGACTTTGTGGAACCATCCGCCATAGCTGAGCTTTACCGGCAAGCTGACGTTGTCGTGGCCAGAGCCGGAGCCAATACTGTTTCGGAGATTATGGTCGTTGGTCTTCCGGCGGTTTTAATTCCTATCCCTTGGGCGCGGTTTGACGAGCAGACAAAAAACGCCCAGGCTGCCGAGGTGGCTAAGATAGCGATTGTTTTGCCGCAAGAGATGCTAACTGGTGAAAGTCTTACGGCAAAAATTGCCGAAGTGTTTGGCAATTGGGAAAAAATGACAAAAAGCTATGACAGGACTTTAGCTAAAAAAGATGCCACTGCGGCAAAAGCTCTGGTAGAATTGCTGTAAATGAAGTATGTCTTTTTAGCTGCTCTCGTACTTGTCGTCTTGGTCGCTCCGTTTATTGTCTTGCCCAGAGTAGTGGTCATCAAAAAAATTGATTGTGAAAGTCAATTCGGACCGTGTTCCGACATTGTTGAAAACGCTGTTGAGTCGGCTCTTGGAAAAAACCTGAGAGATGCGCGAAAGACATTAAAAAACTCACTTTCCGCACATGATAAAGTAAGCGATTTTTCAGTTACTTTTAACTTACCCGACAATTTGGAAGTTTTTGTGGTTGAGAGAAAGGCTTACGCCGCCGTGGTTAGCAAAGGCGAGCAAATCTATACCTTGATTGATGAGGACGGAGAGGTAGTTGGTACAAGCCAAGATACTCAGCTGCCGATTATTGTTTTGGAAGACGAAGTGTCGGCGGCGGATCTTTCCTTTGCCGCTGCTATCACTAATGCGATTTACAATTTATATCAAACACGGTTTGGTAGGCTGACAAACGATGCCATTGAATTTGAAATAAAAGATGGTATTAAGGCCATTTTCCCCAGGGAAGGTGATGTTGAAGTTTTAGTTGGGTCCCTGCAGCTAATTTTGGCTAAGGTAGAAAGTGAGGTTCCCATTCATAGTGTAGATCTTCGCTACAAAAACCCCGTGGTGAAGTAGGGATATGAAAACTTCTTGAGATTTTATAGAATGAGTGTAAGATACACTTAACTAGTTATGGCCAGTAAAACCAGAATTATTGCGGCAATTGATTTGGGTTCAAGTAAAATTGCGACCCTCATTGCCCAGGTAAATGTTGACGCAACAACTTTCGAAACTTCGGTAAATATTGTCGGAGCGGCAACTTCAAACTCAAAGGGAGTGCGTAAAGGTCAGATCGTGAATATCGAGGAAGCCGTTGAAGCGACGATTGTTTCGGTTGAAGCGGCTGAAAGAATGGCCGGTTATAACTTGACTGAGGCCTACGTTTCAGTGGGGGGTGGGCATATTGCATCTCAGAATTCTACTGGAGTTGTCGCGGTTTCTGATCCTGACGGTGAAATTTCGGCAAGCGACGTGGAAAGGGTGATCGATGCGGCCCGCGCCATCAGTCACCCGGGCTCAAGGGAGATAATTCACATCCTGCCACGGGAATTTGTGGTTGACGGTGAATCTGGTGTGCGTGATCCTACCGGGATGACGGGAGTCAGGCTTGAAGTGGAATCTCACCTAATTACGGCCAGCACGGCGGCTCTCAAAAACCTTGCCCGGTGTATAAACGAAGTCGGAGTTGATATTACTGAAATGGTTTTTTCGGGTCTGGCCGCAAGTGAAGCGGTTCTTTCTTCGACCGAAAAAGAATTGGGGTGTGTTTTGGTGGATGTTGGTTCTGGGACTACTTCCGTAGCTGCTTTTGTAGATGGCAGTCTGTCCTACTCGGGGACAATCCCGATTGGCGCCAGGAATGTGACCAATGATTTGGCGATCGGCTTGAGGGTTTCTCTAGACTCGGCAGAAAAAATTAAGCTAGCTCTTTCAAATGAAGAAGTTTGGGTAAATAAAGAGGATCAAGTTGATATTGCCAGCTTTGGGGTCAATGAAGAAAAGCGGGTTTCCAAAAGAACTTTGCGCGAAGGGATAATCAGGCCAAGATTAAATGAAATTTTTTCCATGGTTAGACTGGACCTTGAAAGAGCGGGTCTAGCCAACAGAATTCCTTCAGGGGCGATTATTACCGGTGGCGGGGCTATGACCGTTGGAGCCGTAGATTCGGCCAAAAGAATGTTGTCCTTGCCGGTGCGGATTGGTAAGCCCAAGGGGGTGGGTGGTTTAATTGATGACATTATCGATCCGGCTTTTGCCACGAGTGTGGGACTTATTCTTTACGGCGCCAAAAAGGGCGGTGGTGAGATCTCAAGTTCTGGTTTTGGTAAGAAAATTAAGCTTCCCGGGAAAGGCACGATTGGTAAATTAATTGAGACAATTCGTGATCTTCTGCCCTGATTTACCCCGCCTTTGGCGCGGGCTTGTAATTTCGCTCTGTCCACGCTAGAATCTGCTCACAAACTATGGCATTAGTAAAACCAGACTCCGCAAGATTAGCCAAAATTAGAGTGATTGGCGTGGGCGGTGGTGGCAACAACGCTGTCGCCTCGATGGTTGAAAATGGTACTATCCAAGGTGTTGAGTTTATTGTTGTTAATACGGATGCCCAAGTTCTTCTGGCAAACCCCACTCCGACAAAATTGCAGATTGGTGAAAAACTGACCAAAGGGTTAGGTGTTGGTGGGGACCCTGAGATCGGTCGGCAAGCAGCTGAAGAATCTCTTGAGAAGATAAAAGAGCTTTTGATCGATTCTGACATGGTTTTTGTAACGGCAGGCATTGGCGGTGGGACAGGTACGGGTGCCTCACCGGTAATTGCTCAGGCAGCTAAAGAATCGGGCGCTTTGACTGTGGGGGTGGTTACCAAACCGTTTTCTTTCGAAGGCACGCGGCGCATGATTGTGGCTGAGGAAGGAATCGAAAAGTTAAGGGAACAAGTTGATACTCTCATTGTGGTTCCGAATCAAAGACTGATGGATGTGATTGATAAGAAAATGACGCTTCTGGAAGCTTTCAAAGTTGCAGACAGTGTTTTGGGCCAAGCGGTGGGGGGCATAGCCGACATTATTACTCTTCCGGGACTGGTTAACGTTGACTTTGCTGACGTTAAGACCATTATGAAAGACGCGGGGACGGCGCTTCTTGGAATTGGTACCGGAGTTGGGGAAAATAGAGCCCAAATGGCGGCTCGTGCGGCGGTTTCCTCGCCACTTCTTGATCTTTCGATTGAGGGTGCCAGGGGAGTTTTAATCAATATCATGGGCGGACACGACCTGACCATGTTTGAGGTGGATGAGGCTGCCCGCGTGATCAGCAAAGCCGCCGATACTGACGCAAATATTATTTTTGGAGCGATCATCAATGAGAAAATGAGTGACCAGATCCAGATTACGGTGGTGGCAACCGGCTTTGATGAAACTCAGTCACGGATTGCCCAGATTGCCCGTGAAGAACGCGTCGCTCCAATCCAGGGGATAGTCAGTCAAGCAGTAGTCAGCGATGGCTCTGGTGACGACACAAGTAGCATTCAGGAACCGGATTCTCAAATCGAAGAGCCAATGGATGAATTTGGGGAAGAAGAAAGAAAAGATGAATTTGGAGAAAAATTCGAAATCCCCGCTTTCCTCCGCAAGGTCCACTAAGGATTTCTTAGAGGTTTGATTTTTTCATCTCCGTCAATTTCTTTGCGGAGTTTGATCATTTCGACTACTCCATCAATGGCTGCATTAACCAAATCATCAACTGGGTGATCGGTGTGTGTGTGTGTGTGTGCCTCTGTCTTCAGCTATCTGCAGGTTTCTTCTCCAAAGTTTTTCGGTAAAACTCATAAGTATATTATAGGCTAGATGTTTTTTCGTGGTCAATAGCAGGCTGAAAATGGTGTAAAGTTGAATTATGCGGGTGGAAGTGGACCAGAGCGGTAGGAATGACCAAACCAACAAGAAAACCGTGTTAGCTTTGGCCAATGGGATTGGATTCTCCATTGCAATTTCCGCCAGGGAAAAACGTAAAGTTGCGGCTGCTTTAAAGTTGCGTAAATCGGACTGGAGCACTGCACTTACCAATATTTTTGTCTTTTCAACTTTACTTTATCTTCTTCTCAAAGAGCGCATCGGCAAAATCACTGAAGCTATTGTTGATGTAGAATATCCAGGCAAAGAGACTATTATTAAGGACAGAGTGATGCTTATTTGTCGCAAACATGGCATTGCCGTTCAGAAAGATCAATTTGTTTTTAAACATGTGGGCAAGAAATCATTGGCACACAAACTAGCTTATCGGGTATACAAAGGGATTATAAAACCCGGCAAGACAATTTCTGCTGAAGAAGTTCTTGCAGAATTTGGAAAATGAAAGCGGCGGAGCCTCTTAAAAGAGTTATGCTTGGTTCAGCATCGGGTTGGTTACCGATGGGTGGCCAAGCCATCCGCCAAAAGCATTATACCAGGTTTGTCAAAGGGATTGCAAGCGTGTAAAATAGCAAGAGTATGGCCAAAAGTTTTTTCGATTCTGTTGATACAAAAGTAGATTTTCCAAAGATGGAAGAGAATATTTTGGCTTATTGGCAAAAAAACAAAATCTTTGAAAAATCGGTTGAAAGCAGGCCAAAAAATAAAACCTGGACTTTTTTGGACGGTCCGCCATTTATCACCGGCTTACCTCATTACGGAAACTTGCTTTCTTCAATTCCCAAAGACATTTTCCCCAGGTTTTGGACGATGAAGGGGTACCGTGTCCAGCGCGTTTGGGGGTGGGACGGCCACGGACTCCCGGCCGAAAATAAGGTTGAAAAGAAATTGGGGCTTAAGCGCAAAAAAGATATTGAAGAAAAAGTGGGAGTGAAAAAGTTTATTGAAGAATGCTTCGCTTACGTCAATCAGGTCTCAGGGGAGTGGGAGTGGTATGTCAATCACGTCGGGCGGTGGGTGGATTTTAAAAACGCTTATCGAACTTGGGATAAAGACTACATGGAAACCGTGATGTGGGTTTTCAAGCAAATCTACGACAAAGGCGATATCTATAAGGGGCTGCGAGTCTCCCTTTACTGCCCGCACTGCAGTACCCCAATTGCCAACTTCGAAGTGGCTATGGATGCCGATAATTATAAAGAGGTAACGGAGCCTGCAACGACTTATAAATATCAGCTGGAAGGTGAAAAAGACACTTACCTTTTGGCTTGGTCGACAACGCCTTGGAATAAGATTGCCACCCCAGCGCTGGCTGTCAATCCGAAATTAACCTACGTCAAGGTTAAACAGGGGGAGCAGTACTATGTTTTAGCCAAGAAAACGCTAAAGATGCTATCCGAGCAACCGAAATATCAAGTGGTTGATGAGTTTAAAGGGGAGACATTGGTAGGTAAAAAATTTGTTCCGCATTATGATTACTATCGAGACAAGGCGGAAAAAGGTCAAAAGCTTTTTGAAATCGTCGCCGGAGATTTTGTCACCGGTGATGAAGGAACGGGTGTGGTCACAATTGCCGTTTATGGTGAGGATGACCTTGGAGTGATGGAAGCTCAAAACATTTTCATGGAAATGCACGTTAACGACGAGGGGTATGTCGAACCCGATGTACCTAAATTTGGCGGCAAATTTTACCTGGACGTTAACGAAGAAGTTGATGCTGATTTGGCAAGCCGCGGCCTAATTTACAAAAAAGAATCATTAACTCACAGCATTCCCCATTGTTGGCGCTGCGGGACACGGCTTTTTCATAATCCTCAAAACGCCTGGTATGTTGATATCCAAAAGTTAAAACCACAAATGAAGAAAACCAACGAAAAAGTAAACTGGTATCCGGATCATTTTAAATACGGCAGGTTTTTAAAAAGTATGGAGGCGGCGCCGGATTGGTGTATTTCCAGGAGCCGGTATTGGGGATCACCGGTGCCGGTTTGGGAATGTCAAGCTTGCGATACTCGCTTTGTCCCCGGGTCAATTAAAGAGCTTGAGCAAGCCTCTGGGCAAAAGATAAACAATCTTCATAAACCGGAAATTGACGAAGTGATTGTCAAATGTGCCAACTGTGGGGGAGACGCTAAGCGAGTACCTGAGGTTTTGGATAGCTGGGTTGAAGCTGGCAGCGCTTCTTTTGCCGAACGCCACTACCCCTTCGACTCCGCTCAGGGTAAACCTTTCGAGGGTGAAGTAAAACTAGCCGACTTTTTTCCTCCAGACTTTATCGTAGAGTACACAGGCCAAATTCGCGCCTGGTTCTATGTCCTGCATGTAATTGCCAATGCGCTTAACAAGTCTCACGCTTTTAAAAATGTCGTCGTCACCGGTGTTATTTTGGGTACGGATGGCCGCAAGATGAGCAAAAATTATGGTAATTACCCTGACCCCAAAGAAATGATTTCAACCTATGGCGGTGACGCTCTACGACTTTATTTAATGAGTAGCCCGGTGATGAAAGGAGACGATATCAAAATTTCCGCCGATGAGTATAGGCAGCAAGTGAAGGGGACACTTTTGATTCTCTGGAATAGTTATAACTTTTTTGTAACGTATACTAATTTGGTTGCTTGGCGACCAAAAAATTCGAAGCACGAAATCCGAAATTCGAATAACGTCTTAGACCGATGGATTGTTGCTAAGTTAAATCAACTTACCGGGGATTTGACAAACGCGCTTGAAAATTACGACACGGTTTTGGGGGTGAGTCTTATTAATGACTTTGTTGGAGAGTTTTCGCGGTGGTACATTCGCCGCAGTCGTGAGCGAGCAACCAACCAAGATTTTCTTGAGACTTGCCATCACGTTTTGGTTACAGTTTGTAAACTTGCCGCTCCGTTTATTCCGTTTGTGACTGAGGAAATATATAGGAATTTGACTAAAGAAGAATCGGTACATCTGGCCTCGTGGCCGAAGCCGAAGATATTAAGAGCAGATGACATCAAGATATTAAGTGAAATGCAGAAAGTAAGACAGGTTGCGGAAAAGGCACATGCGATTAGAAAAGAAGCCAAGATTCCCTTAAAACTTCCACTCAACTCGTTGGCAACCTCGTATTCTTTCTCTTCCGCATTAGAAGTTATAGTAAAGGATGAGGTTAATGTTAAGGATATTGTTAAAGGTAAGACATTGGCGGAATTGGACCTGAAAATAACACCTGAATTAAAAGCAGAAGGCCAGGCCAGGGAAATTGCTCGCGCCATTCAGGAAGAAAGAAAGAAATTGGGAACGAGTCTAACCGATTTGGTTAATGTGTCGCTGCCTTCCTGGCCAACGGAGTTTGAAGAGGAAATCAAAAAAAGAGCTCTGGTCAAAAGTATCAAAAAGGGAAAATTCAAAGTTGAAAAAACTAATTAGCGATCCTCTCCTGGTCTTTGGAATAGCGTTTCTGATTGTTTTTGGCGCGATTATTCTTCGTTCGGTAGCAAGTGATTTTTTCCCGGTTTATTGGGTTTATCTAGTACTGGCAATTCTTTCTTTTATTTTTTTTGCCAAGCTTGATTTTTCTATAGTTAATGCTTTTACTAAGCACTTGTATGTTTTTAGCATTATCTTTTTAATTTTGCCGCTTGCCATTGGTGAGGTAACCCGGGGCGCTATTCGCTGGATTCCCATTGGTGCTTTAACTATTCAACCGGCTGAAATCGTCAGACCGTTTCTGCTGCTTTTCTGGGCAAATCAGCTAAATGGCTTTGAGTTCAAATTGGCGAGGATTATGAAACTACTTGTTCTACTTTTACTACCTGTATTACTTATTCTTGCTCAGCCGTCTCTTGGGGTGGCGATACTGACTTTCATGGGTTTTGTGGGCGTTTTCCTGGCAACCGGCGTTGACAGAAAACTTTACTTGATTTTAATTTTTGCGGCCATCTTGGCTATTCCAGTAGGTTGGTTTGCCTTGGCCCCATATCAGCGGGAGCGCATTACGACTTTTATTTCACCGCAGAGTGATCCGTCTGGAGCGGGCTATAATGCGATCCAGGCAATGATCGCAGTTGGTTCTGGAAAGATGACGGGTCGAGGGATAGGTGAAGGGGTGCAAACCCAGCTTTACTTTCTGCCGGAACGGCACAACGATTTTATTTTTGCATCAATTGCGGAAGAGCTGGGATTTTTGGGAGCGGGACTGGTCTTGGTAGGATCTTTTTTTGTGCTTTGGAGAATTACTTCGGCGGTTGATAACCCTAAAAATCCGGTGGCCAGGGCCTTTTTGTCCGGAGTATTTTTGACTCTTTTTACTCAAACCGTGGTGCATATTGGGATGAATATGGGTCTTGTGCCCATTACCGGTGTACCTTTGCCTTTAGTTTCCGCCGGTGGTTCGTCCCTACTTGCCACCATGACCATGCTGGGCATGGTACTTTCGGCAAGAAAATAAACGTAGACGGCAATTGAAATTGTGTGCTATCATTAAAACATGAGCAAACCAGCTGATTTCAAAGACTTGATTTTCGCTCTGAAGAAGGCCGGCTTCCCTACCAAAGGAGACGTCAAACAGATTGTTTCCGATGAATTTCATGAAGAAATAACAAAATTCTATGCCGGACGAATTAAACCGGAGTTTGACCAGGTAAATAAAAGGCTGGATCGAGTAGATAAAAGATTGGTTAGAGTAGAAGTCAGATTGAATGGCGTCGAGGGAGAAGTTAGGGGGTTGAAAGAAGAATTATCAGATACGCCTTCGCGCGGTCAGTTTAATGATCTTAAAGCCCGTGTTAATCACTATCACCCCGCCAATTGACATTTTGCCCCAGGAATTGATAAAATCGTATGGTCGTGAAATACGCAGTCATTAAACTACAAGGGAGCCAATACAAAGTTGCTGAGAAAGAGGAGATTTTGGTTGGCAAATTGGGGGATGCCAAACCCGAAGCTGATGTTTTGTTAGTTGTTGATGGTGATAGCGTTAAGGTTGGTAAACCGAAAGTGCGGGGGGCTAAAGTGACTTTTAAGGTTTTGGGGGATGAAAAAGGAGAAAAGCTGCACGTTCGAACCTACAAAGCCAAAAGCCGTTACCGCCGGCACATCGGTTTTCGCCCTCAATACACTAAACTTCTAGTACAGAAGATAACTTACTGATCCGCTTGACAAGCGTGAAAATATCTTCTATATTAATCCTGAGCGACTGAAAGGAGTCGAAGGATGGCTCACAAGAAAGCTGCAGGAAAATTAAATATTCAAACTCGTACACACGGTAAGCACCTTGGTGTAAAAGTGGCCGATGGCCAGAGTGTGATTGCTGGAGCAAACCTGGTGCATCAGCGAGGAACCAGGTTTCATGCCGGGGAAAACGTAAAAGTTGGGCGTGATTTTACATTGACAGCATTAAAAGCGGGAGTTGTTGAATTCGGTCAGAAATTGGGAAGAAAAACAATTTCTGTTTACGCAAATGGCTGAAGAAGTAATTCAAATACCGGTTAGTGACCTGCAAGCCAATCCCTTGCAGCCCCGTGGCGTAATTACTCCGGAATCACTCGTTGACCTGGTTGATTCGATCAAAGAGCACGGTGTTTTAGAGCCATTGGTGGTCGCCAAGACTCCGGCCGGTTACCAAATCATTGCCGGTGAACGCCGCTGGAGAGCCAGCAAGCTGGCAGGTCTTTCCCACGTACCGGCCATTATTCGTGAAACCTCACCTAAGGGCATGCTTGAAATGGCTCTGGTGGAAAACGTTCAGCGGGTGGACTTAAATCCTCTTGACCGGGCCAAAGGCTTTGAACGCTTGATGAATGAGTTTGGGCTGACCACAAGCGAGATTGCGGTGAGAATCGGCAAGTCGGTGGCGTATGTCAGTAACACCATGCGCCTTTTGACCCTGCCCGATGCCCTCAAAGATGGCCTTCTTTCCGGGCTAATTACCGAGGGCCACGCCCGAGCGCTTTCCTCAATTGACGATACCTCTTTGATGATTGAGGCCTACAAGATAATTTTGCGCGAGTCGGGTTCGGTCAGGCGGGCGGAAGAGTTGGCCCGTAGGATGAAAGCTAAAGCCCAGCAACCGGTTAGTCCATACACTCGTGTTGACCAGACGAGAATTGTTTCTGACGAAATTGATCGAATGCAGGATGAATTGATTACGGCTCTGGCAGCCAAAGAAGAAACCAATGGTCGGTACAAAACTTTAGTCAAGCTTACCCGGTCAAGGAGAGAAACAAGAGTAACATTGATTTTTAAAGGTGATCCTGAAGAGACGGAAGCGAGACTTCAAAGAGTGTACAAAGGAATCGTCAGTAACTGATGGCGTGAACCACTCCGACTTTTTGCGGTGGCCAATAAACAAACCAAGCCCGACCGGTAATTTTATCTTTTGTAATGAAGCCCCAAGCTCGTGAATCATATGAATTTTTGCGATTGTCACCAGCTACAAAGTAGGAGTCAGTGGGAACGGTAACCGTCTTGCCTCCGGCGACAAATTGCCCCTCAGATGTCGTGAGACCGGTTGGAAGATATGTTTCGGCTAAAGACTCATTATTAATATAGATTTTTCCGTCCCTGACGGCAAGTTGATCACCCGGCAGGCCAATGATTCTTTTAATAAACTCGTCTTTATAATCGGGCGGGGCTTTGAAAACAATAACGTCACCGCGCTGAGGTTCATTAAAGCGATACGATACTTTATCGGTCAGTAAAAATTCACCATTTAAGAAGTTGGGG